>Ga0099364_10014368_pt1 | contig 10543 bp, 6 predicted proteins | sample TergutTh196P3_FD_73070 | JGI IMG/M metagenome (GOLD analysis project Ga0099364, IMG submission 73070) | Microcerotermes parvus P3 segment gut microbial communities from Pointe-Noire, Republic of the Congo - Th196 P3 | ecosystem: Host-associated > Arthropoda: Insects > Digestive system > Gut ...
TTTATTTTTCCTGAGCGTATTACGCTTCCAAGGCAGGCACGGGAAATAAAGGGGCCGTAGGCAATCCGGAACCGCCTCACATAACGGTTCCTTGCTGCCAATGCCCATAGCCAGGAAACCATAACAGCTGATGCACAGGTGAGAGCAGGCAGCAGGGGATCGTACCAGATACCTGTCAGTACAAAGCCAAGTGAAAATGCCGTGCCTATGAGGAAACTCAAAGATATGCCAATATTAAATGCAGAGAGTGCCTTTAATGATTTTATAAGGAGCGAAATAATTATTGCCAGAATTATCGAAGCAATCAATAGATACTGGTTATTGCCAGGCCTTACCGCCCTCCCGGTGATTATGCTATTGGCAAGATGGGCGGAAACTTCTACATCTGTGAGATAAGACCTGGTATACGAAGCTCTTCCCAAAATTGCAAATGATGAGGAGAGGGCATCTTCCAGATAATTTCTGATTTCAACAAATTCCCTGTGGGCATGCCTGAGCGAAGCAAAGCCCAGAATTATTGAATTCCTCGCATAGATATTTTCTTCGGAATAATCGTCGGCTATGGCAATTTCCAGGGTTCTTATAAAATTCATTTCTGCTGGTCCCAAAAGAAAATCTTCCAGGCTCTGAATGTATCTGTTTCTTGCTTCTTTCCAGATGTCTTTTCCAAACTCATCTCTTATGATCAGGGCATAGTCGTATAAAAAGCCCGGGCGGTTCTCCCCGTCCACATTGCTGAATAAACCGAGTGCCTCTGCTTCGGAAATTTGACGTCTGAGGTTTCTGTCGGCTTCATCGTAGTTAATAAAATCCAGGATACTGATGCGGCGAAAATCCTCTCCCCTTAGGGGTCTTTCGAAAAGTATGGCTCCGGAATTATCAGTTGGAAGCCGAACAGTGTTCGGGAAACGGTCCTTCAGTGCTGTGTAGACTATATGTTCAATGCTGCCAAGGCCTGTTTCTTCATTATATGTAAAAGGGATTTCCAAAACAGGACTAACCCGGCGGATTAGACCGTCTGTGTCAGGGCGGCTTTGGGAATAGGTATTGTCTTTGACAAAATCTACATTTCTGGGATTCTGATCGGTATGACTTTGGCCTTGGCCTTCAATATTCCTGATCAACTGCACTCGAATATCCGCAGGCTGCAGTACATTGCCGAAAAATCCGGCGGCTCTTTCCAGGTTGTATATCCCTTCCATGTCTCTTAAAATGAGTGCAGATACCAGCCTTTCTTTTCCCTGCTCGGACAGTTCAACGAGCTCGCCGACAAACCGCTCTGAGTCCCTGGGGTGAATGGAACCTGTCCTGATGGCATCAAAGAGGTTACGGATGTTCTGGCTTAGTATTGAGAATTCTTCATCAAAGCGGTAGAGGATCTCAGCCTCACCGGCAGATCCCCCTGCGGCTAATCCCAGAACGGGGATCTGTATGATGAGGCTGTCTGCGCCCAGCTCGGCCAGGGTATACAAGAGGGACGACGCGGCAACGGGTTCCAGTATGCCTTCCCCAAATTCTCTTCCGGGAACGTCAATTATTAAAATTTCTCTGGAAACTGTACCGGGGGTTCTGTGCATTAAAAGGAAGTCGTACAGGGCTCCCAGCCTTGGTCCTTCCAGGTATAATGAAAGAAGCATAGCTATGGATGATGATATTAATACACAGGCAAGTAATCTTAACCATGAAGATTTTTTTGTGATATAAGCTTTCATTTTTTCCCGGGAACTTCCGTGTTTATACTATCATTTTTGGTCTTTTTGTTATATAATTAAAAAAAGGAATTATATGAAGAGTCCTATTTATACTTTATTTATTGTATTTTCTATTATCTTTTTCACAGTTTCCTGTGCTACGCCTCCTACGGATGATATGAACAGGGCGGAAGATGCTGTTATCAGGGCAGAAAATAATGCCGATGCAGTGAATTATGCCTCCGGCACCCTTACCCGTGCCAGAGATGCCCTTACAAGAATGCAGATAGAAGCAGATGCCAAGCGTTACGATACTGCCAGGGCTTATGCTGCCGAGGCGATTGCCTTTGCTGAAAGAGCAATTGAAGAGGGTACCATTGCCGCCATGAGGGCGAGAGATGAAGCAGCTGCCATGCTCAACGGGCTATCCGGCTCTTTAACAGAAACTACAAATGCCTTAAATAACGCCGGCCGGGATCTGGACATTGATCTTCCTCATTTGCAGGCGGAACTTGATTATGCAAGGCAGACGCACAATGAAGCGAGGCAGGATCTCGCTGAAAACAATGTGCAGGATGCAGTTTCAAGAGGTCAGGTAGTCCGTGTTACTCTTTCAGGAATTAATACTGCCATTAACGAGGCGGCTCAGCTGACATTGAGGAAGAGATAGTGTATCAATAGATCGTGTTTCTATTGACAGTAATATCGTAATATAGTAGAATAACTCTGAATATAAAAATAATTTTCGGTAAGGGGATAATATGAGTTGGATATTTTGGATTATCCTTCCTCTTGCCGGGTTAGCTTTAGGCTGGATTACAAGATGGCTGTATGCCAGAGTTCAATTAACGGCTTCAGAACAAAGAGCCGAGCGTATAAAACAGGATGCAATAAAAGAAGCAGAGACCAAGAAGAAGGAAATTCTTCTTGAAGCAAAAGATCAGGTTATCCGCGAACGAAACCAGCAGGAAAGAGAGACCCGGGAGCGTAAGGCTGAATTACAGCGGTACGAGCGCCGTATATTTCAGAAAGAAGAAAGCATAGATAAGAAAACAGCTCAGATAGAGCGTACGGAACAGGCTCTGGCGGATAAGGAAAAGACCTATGTAGCCAGAGAAGAGGCGTTAAACAAGGAAGAAGAACGTTACAGGGCAGAACTGGAACGGATTTCCGGTCTTAGTTCGGAAGATGCCAAGGCCTTAATTATTCAAACCCTGGAAAGTGAAGCCAAGCACGATGCACAGTCTCTTCTCAATAAGATTGAGCAGGAAGCATCGATGACCGGTGAGAAAAAGGCGAGGGATATACTTCTTACAATAATACAGCGTCTTGCGACCGAGGTTACCGGGGAGGTGACTGTCTCTACGGTTACCCTGCCCAATGACGAGATGAAGGGGCGCATCATAGGCCGCGAGGGGAGGAATATCCGCACCCTGGAAACCCTCACCGGTGTCGACATCATAATCGATGATACTCCGGAGGCTGTAGTTATTTCCTGCTTCGATCCTGTCCGCAGGGAGATTGCGAAGGTAAGCCTGGAACGGCTTATTACCGACGGGCGGATTCATCCCGCGCGCATCGAAGAAATTGTCACAAAGGTTAGCAAGGATATTTCCCAGAGGATATTCGAAGAAGGAGAAAAGGTTCTCTTTGATCTGGGGATCCATAATATCAAGCAGGATGTTATCCGTGCCCTGGGAAGGCTTTACTTCCGCACCAGTTATGGGCAGAATGTGCTTTCACATTCCAGGGAAGTCGCTGTAATTGCGGGGATGCTGGCTGCGGAAGTGGGCGGCTGTAACAGGGAGATGGCAAAGAGGGCGGCTCTGCTTCACGATATAGGCAAGGGTGTGGAATCGGATTCCGATCTGAACCATGCGGAGATTGGCGCAGACATGGCAAGAAGGATGGGCGAGGACGCCAGGATCATCAACGCCATTGCCAGCCACCACAACGATATAGAGCCTACCTGCATAGAGGCTGTACTGGTGCAGATTGCCGATGCAATTTCCGCCGCCAGGCCGGGTGCCAGGCAGGAAACCATTGATAACTATATTAAGAGGCTGGAAAACCTAGAAGGCATTGCATCCGGCTTTACCGGTGTTGATAAATCCTTTGCCATACAGGCGGGCAGGGAGCTGCGTGTTATCGTAAACAACGAGTCATTGAATGATGAAAAGACCAGGGATCTTGCAAAGCAAATTGCGAAGAAAATCGAAGCTGATCTTAGATACCCGGGACGCATAAAAGTAACTGCGATTAGAGAGACAAGAATCACCGAATACGCCAGGTAGTTTATACAATGGGCAGTTTGCGTGTGATGATGATAGGGGATGTGGTGGGAGATCCGGGGCTTAATGTCCTGGAAAGCACACTGTGTCCCTTTATTTTAGAAAACCAAATTGATTTTGTAATTGCCAACGGCGAAAATATTTTCGGCGGCTTTGGCATAACGGCTCCCCTCTTGGAGAGGCTCTTTGCTGTCGGTGTAAATATTGTTACCGGGGGTAACCATATCTGGGAGCAGAGGGAGTTCTGGCCTGTTCTGGAATCCGAAGAAAGAATGCTGCGCCCAATGAATTACCCCATGGGAAGTCCCGGCAGGGGCTGGGTAAAAGCAGAATCATCAGCCAAAAACGGGGAGCCCCTTTCGCTTTATATTGTGAATCTGCAGGGCAGGGAGTATATGACTCCCCTGGACTGCCCCTTTAAAACTTTTGATTCATTAATAGAAAGCATTCCCGAAAAATCCATAGTGTTTATAGACTTTCATGCTGAATCTTCAAGCGAAAAAGAAGCCCTCGCATATTACATAGACGGGCGGGCAAGCTGCATTGCCGGGACCCACACCCATGTACAGACTGCCGACGAGCGCATACTGCCCGGCGGAACTGCCTATATTACAGACCTGGGAATGACGGGGGTTTTGGACGGGGTAATAGGCATGGATCCCAAGATATGCATAGACCGCGCAAGGAGCCAGGTACTCTACCGCATGGAGCCTGCCAAACCCGACGAAAACTCCCGGACAGCCATACAGGGCCTTATCGCGGATATTGATATAGAAAGCGGTCGGGCAGTGTCGGTAAAGCGGGTTTAGATGTACATTTATTCTCTCTGGGCTGCTCTAAAAATATCTACAAATTCTGCGGGGCTGATGTCGGCTGCTCCAAGATCAGTTTTGTAGGGAAGGGGCATACCAAAGTCCAGGAAGTCAAAGCCGTTTTCTTCCAGCCACTTGATCATGAGTATCATTTGAACAGTGCCGGAATTGTTTTCTGTGCGGTAACCGGAATAGCTTGTGTAAACCCTGCCCATCACTATGCCTATTTCACCGGCTTTGAGTTCACCATCCCGGTAAAGGGAAAATGAAAAGGGCAAAGGCTGCTCTGGATGTTTATTTTTGTTTTTCCCTTCTCTTAGGCGGTTCATGGTTTTTAATAAGTTCACAAGGGGCGGGGTAAGCCAGTCCGAGCCATGTGTTTTTACGCATTTATCGAGTATATATTCAAAGTCTGTATTCACCCTGAGTTCATAATGGGGGAGGAGTGGTTTTATGTTTTTTTTGATGCGGAGATTTGGATAAAAAAGAGCTGAGCGGACAAGGTGAAGTTTTGGCAAGAGAATAAAAATGCTTGTTTCAGTCTCGCCAGGCACTGATCCCTTATCAATTTTTAGCTCCATGGACATTACCAAAAAACCTGCTTCCATTAGTCTTTCTGCAAAGCCAATGCTGAAGTCCTGTGACATTATAAACTCTTCGCTATAATCGGTTTCCAGCATTGCGTCTACCAGCTTATGGCAGTCATCATCCGAGTCTATGTATATATGTCCTGAGGGTAGGTACCTAAGGGGGTACATGGCTGGTATTATAGCATAAAGTTGAATTTTTACAAAATTGCATTACACTTAATATTAGGACAATCTGTTTGTCCAAAAATATTTTAGGAGTTTACTGTGAAAAAGAAAATTTTGGTTATTGCTTTGGCTTTGCTTGTGTCTATCGGAGGAATTTCTTTTGCCGAAGATATAGGTCTTACTGTGGGTGTGGAACTAGGCATCCTTGACTTTAGTGATATTGATAATCATGGTGTCGATATTATCCCCTTTATTGAGTTCTACACTGATTCCCTGGCAGATGGGCTTGAACTGACAGCCGGCCTTGAAATCCCGATCACCGTCGGCATTGCAGGAGAAGACCCCATAATAGAAGTAGGTTTTTATGCTGATGTACTTTATAGCCTTCCCCTGTCTTCTGATATGAGCCTTGGCTTTGGTTTGTTTGCCGGTTTGTACTCAGACGGCCTAAGCGATGATGGCAGTATTGCATTTGATGTTCCCCTTATTCCCAGGTTCAGGCTTGATAATGCATTGGACGGACTGGGGGATTTTTATGTGGAACTTGCTCTCCCCTTTGGCGGAATTAATTCTGAGAATGTTGAATTAACCCTGGGTCTTAACTTAATGGCAGGCTTGTTTATGGACAATGGCTTTGGAATAGAAGCCGGTATAGCAGGTATGGAATTTGGTCCTTTAGCTGAACTGCCAGGAATTGACTTTGGAATTGATGATGGCAATGATTTCAGTTTAGATTTTATTACAGTCAGGCCTTCATTTAGCTATGAGTTCATTTTTGCCTCTCTTGATGTAATAATTCCTGTTGGTGATGGTATGATTGAAGCACATGGTGTTCCTCTAATACCCGGAGTAGAAATAGATTTTTCCGGTCTGGGTGTTGAAGGTCTAAATGTGTGGGCAGCGCTCCCCATTTATGGTATTGGCAGCAGTGCCGGAGAAATAAAAGTAGGTCTTACGCTTGGAGCCTCTTTTAGTTTCTAATTCCGGCTGGAAAACCTGGAGCAGGGGCTCCCTTGACGAATCCTCGATTCGTACGTGTCATCGGATATCCAAGATAAGAGTACGATAAAGATGTAATAATGCTTGTGGTTAATTTAATTGTACATTAAAAAAGCTCCGCTGCCGCAAAGTGCAACGGAGCTGCTCTTTAAAAACTACTCATTGAAAATAATTATCTTCTGAGTGAATCTCTCCAGGAACGGTTGTAGGCACTTTGTGCAATCTGTACCATCTGTCCAAGACCCAGGTTTTCAACATTCCTTACATAGGCGTTCCAGTTGGCATCGTTAAGAACGGTGCGGCCTGTAACAAACTGTGCAAGGGATTGATCTACATAGTCTCTAATCTGCCTGGAAATATCACCAAAGGTACGTGCTTCATCCGGTGTAAAGGGAAGTGCACCAGGAACGCTGTTCATGAAGCGATAAGGCCAGTAAGCCTGTCTTGCATTCCAGAGTACGTATTCAAGCTCGTATGGATCACTGAATGCTCTCTGGTAAGAAGCGAATCTGTCCCACTGTGCTGCTGCGTCTCCCCAGATTGCTGTATTGGGTTCTCCCCAACGCAGGATTTCCTCGTACTGTGCAGGTCCGCCGGAAATAGCCTGAGTACCTGCAGGAGGAATTACCCAGTCTCTGCCAAGCACACCGTAGCGGTTTCTGGTGAAGAAGTCAGGTGTAAAGTGATAGTCAACCCATTTCATTGCAATTTCGGGAATCCGTGAATGGGAAGTAATGGCAAAGCGTCCGCGGCGAAGGCTGGCAAACTCATCATAGTAAGCCATCTGTACACCGTTGGGTCCGCGGAGAGGAGCAACATGCCTGAACTGGGTTCTTCTTTCGCTTCCCAGGTCAGTTGCATTTCCTACCTGACCGCCGGGGAAGGAACCTACTGTAGGAGGTCCTTCTCTCTCTACGATGCCTCTGAGTTCTGAAGAGGTAATTGTAAAGGAGTCAGTTGCCAGGAGGCCTTCTGCATTAAGGCGGCGAAGGTATTCAAGTCCCTGTCTCCATTCCGGTGTTGTAACTGTTGACGAAAGAACTCCGTCATTGGTGCGTACTAACCTGTTGCCATCATCATTGTAAACAAAGGCGAGCATAAGGAAGGTTTCTACGCGGCCATGCCAGCCGTCTGTCATACCAATAAGGGGGATATAGTCGGCTCTGCCGGCTGCTCCCCTGTTTGCAGGGTCTCTGTCTCTAACGCCCACGAGGTACTGATAGTACTCTTCTGTGGTGGTGGGAACCTGCATACCTAAAGCGGTGAGGAAGGGATCAAAGATCCAGAAGCGGCGGTTAACCATATTGGCTGTCTGGTTTGCCCTGTCTGCCAATGCATAAATATTTCCGTCTGCCATCATCATGGTAGGCCATACTGTGTCATCAAAGTCGAGGAGTTTCTGGAAGTTAAAGGCATGATCTCTGATTAGATCCTGGAGCGGGATTAAAAGCCCGGCAGAACCGAGGGTAATCTGAACAGCACTGTCTCCCATAGTGGGTGCAACATAGAGTACGTCAGGTAGAGGTTCCCCGGACGCCATCATGAGGTTAAACCTGTCTGTACCAGCGGTTCCTGCGGCTGTTAGTTCCCAGTCAATGCGGACATTGGTGAGCCTCTCGAGGAAGATGGTAAGGTCATTGTCATCCCAATCTGTAATAACAGTACTGGCAAGACCGGGTTTCATTACCCTCATGGTTGTAATTTCCTGGGTAATGGGGAAGCCATTCCTGTTGGAAATAGCGGGTTGGAAAGGATAAGCGGGGTTTGTTGTATAGGAGGTGGCAGGTTCTGGATACCACTCTCTATCTCCAAACTGCGGGCTTACCGGTAAAGGTCTAGGTGTAACATTTGTTACCACTCTTTCTGTAACTCCCTGCTGCTGCTGACCGCCTCCTGCTGCAAATAGGGGGATCACCAGAGCAACGAAGAGCAAGATTAATAAAAATCTTTTCATTCTTTTCTCCTTCAAAAAATATATGCAAGCTCAAAATGCTGCATTAACAAAATAAAGAAACGTTTCGATTTTAATAGTCCTAGTACTATCTGGAGAAACTAATGAAAAATCCATAACCGAAACGTTTCTATGCGCATTATATTACAATTATCCTAAATTTGTCAATATAAAATACTACATTATTTTTACCATTAGATAATAACTCAAGATTGAATATTATTCAATTAACCGTTATGCTTATGCAAAGAGAGAAGTCTGTGTCTAAGAAAGTACCGGTTCCAGTAAATTTTACACTTGTACTATTGTTTTCTCTGTGCGGAATAATCATTGCAGCCTGTAGCTTTATACCTATCAGCCTTCCTTCAGGGCAGGAAGTTATTATTGTAAATTCATACCGTGAAATTCCAGGGATCACTCATGAAGAAATTAATTTTATTGAGCAGTTAAGATCTCTTAACAGAAACCTGACTTTTGGAACTGTCATCAGCTCTGATGCTTTCATTAATATTGATGGAACATACTCCGGGTTTTTTTACCGGTTTACTGAACACCTTTCCGGTATTTTCGATCTTCCATTTGTACTGACATTTTATTCCGGAGATTTGTTTGACGGTGCAGCGGATTTTACTTTACAAAAAAATTCGTTTGATGATTTTGATCAGTTATCTTCGAGAGAAATTTTACCGCTTTTATTTAGTCCTGTTTCTGTTTCTGCTTCCAATCCTGAGTTTGAACCTTTTATTTTTATTATGAACATGTATCTGGCTGCCGGCGGAATAGATGAAGTGTACCGTCTGTACAGTGAAGGCAGGCTGGACTATGACAGGTATACCCTCACGTCATCGTTTAACCCTGCACAGAATTCCTATATCAATAGGCATTCAAATGGAGGTTATAGGGTTCCTGTAGTATTGGAAAATGATAATTACCCCATTAGTTTTTATAATCAAAATGAAGGAGAATTTCAGGGTATTGCTGTTGATATACTTTCAGAAATCACTTTTCTTACGGGTTTGGAATTTGAAAATTTAAGCAAGAGTGATTCTTCATGGCCAGAAATTACGGGAATGCTGAGATCGGGAGAGGCTGCACTTGTTTCGGAGCTTCTTTTTACCAGGGAGAGGGAAGATTTCTTTTTATGGGCAGGACCATACACATCATCAAATTATGCGCTATTATCAAAAATTGACTTTCCTGATCTGGAGATGTTTCAGGTATCCAGAGCAAGGGTAGGTCTGGGGCGCGGTTCAGGATATGCTGATATCTTTAATGCCTGGTTTCCAAATCACCCCAATGTTTCTTTATACAGCACTCAGACGGAAATGTTTATTGCACTGGAGAGAGGTGAAATTGATCTTGTAATGTCATCGGAAAGGGTTCTTAGTTCCATTATGAATTTAAGGGAAAGTCCGGGTTACAAGGTTAATCTTCTTTTTAACGAAATGGAAGAATCTCATTTTGGAATAAACCTTAACGAAGATATTTTACATTCGATAATCAGCAGTACACTCTCCTATATCAATACCGGAAAAATCAGTTCCACCTGGACAAGCCGTGTTTTTGATTATTCCAGAAGGCAGGCTTATGAAAGGTTAATTTATATTTCCATTATTTCTGTTGCTCTGGTAGTTTCATTTGTCATACTGCTTTTCCTTTTCAATAAAAATGTACATACCATGGAGCTCTACAGAAAGGAAGTGGCTACTCTATCTACAATCTATACATCCCTCCCGGATATGGTTTTTTGCAAAGACAGGTTTTTTAAATATACAAGCTGTAACCATGCCTTCGAAGAACTTGCCGGTAAACCGGAATCGGAAATTGTAGGTAAAACAGCCGTTGAAGTTTTTGAGAATGAAGGCTTAATGGCTTATGGTTTTATGGAAGACGATAAGGAAGTTTTCAATGATAAAAAAGCCAAGGCTATAATTGACTGGATGACTTTCCCTGACGGCTCTACCAGGCTTTTTGAAACTTTGAAAACACCGCTTGTTCAGAAGAGCAGGGTGATAGGTTTGTTGGGGATTTCAAGGGATATAAC
>Ga0099364_10014369_pt1 | contig 10543 bp, 7 predicted proteins | sample TergutTh196P3_FD_73070 | JGI IMG/M metagenome (GOLD analysis project Ga0099364, IMG submission 73070) | Microcerotermes parvus P3 segment gut microbial communities from Pointe-Noire, Republic of the Congo - Th196 P3 | ecosystem: Host-associated > Arthropoda: Insects > Digestive system > Gut ...
TAGATACGAACATCCGGTGGGTGATGGCTCACTCCATCCTCCACCGGATAGTTTCGAGTACTAAAAGCGGACATTTTCACGGACGACTTATGTCCTTTTTAGCGGACATTTTCTCAGACGATTGACACCTTCAAACATCTTTTCGCCTCAGGTATTTGACGTCACGTAAATTCTTTGTTTCCGCCCCGCAATTCTACCATATGAAACAGCGCCCCCGGCATGCAAGGGCGCTGTTAAATTCGAACCGGCGGCTACTTTTTACGCCGCGTTATCCCGATTGCGGGGAATATCAGCGCCAACGCCAGCGGGCCGAGTCCGGCGTTGCACCCGCTGCCGCCGCCACCACTGCCACCGCCGCCTCCCGGCGCTGTAAGGTTGTTTTTCTGGAGCGAGTTCATGAATGTTTCAGTTTCTTCTTCGCTCCTAAAGCTCACAACAGTAAACTCACTTTCTTTTGAATCTATAACATACGTTCGAAGCGTTATTTCACCTTCTGTTACTATAGATTCCCATACTGGTAAATCGCCTAATCCTGAGTACCTTCCTGTAATTTTGGTATACACACCTGTTGGACTTTCACCTGGATCGCGATCATAATCTACGCGGTTTATAGCTAAACTTTTTCCATCGGAGAATTCCCATACTATCGCTGCTTGCGGTTCATTGGAGTAATCTTGCTCTACCTCATAATCGGCCGGCGCAGTGTAACCGAGTCCGAAAAATTCGCCCGCCCAAACTTTACCGGGCGCAAAACACAGCAAAGCCGCGAAAACTGCACACAATACAAAAATCCGTAAACGAAATTTACTTTTCATTTTTTAACATCCTCCTAAATACTAAAAAATTTTAAAACCCTTCCAAACACCCTTTTCACATTTTCTGTCAATAGATCTGTTCCGTTTCGTCATGTCAGGTCATATCACCGCCTCGACACACGGCATTAAAAAACCGCGCACAAGTACGCAAGCGCGTGTTCGGGCGCGGTTTAATATTCTGCTTCGCCGTTACGGGTTTATGGGAATTTTCAGCATAGAGAAAGCGATGTGGGCCTGTGGGCCTGTGGGCCTGTGGATTATACAGGGCGGGCTATAAAAAGCAACGGTAATATGCATTATTTTTCCTCAAGATATATGACGTCTCATAAATTCTTTATTTCCAAGTTGCGATTTTACCAGCATTTTTGTGAAAAAGTCAATCCGTCCGCCGCGCACCGCCTCAATCTTTCGAACGTATCCAGACGGTTTAAGGTTTGACAACTACCTTAACCACGCCGGGAGCTTTGCTTGTGAACGTATCTAGCGCATCTTTGTACTTTTCCAGCGGGAAAGTGTGCGTAACCATTTTTTCGCCGTTTATTACGCCCGAAGAAAAATACTCCAAAACTTTTTTCGAAACGTTTGGGTTTGCTTTTGACCCCTTGATAGTAATTTCATTGAAGACTACCTTGTTGAGCGGGATGGCGTCGACCTTGCTTTCGTCGGCATAATTTGCCGCAATCGACATTTGCCCCCCTTTCTTCAGGCAAAGAACCGCTTTTGCCGGAACGTCGTACGCGCCCGAGCATTCGATTACTTCATCGCAGCCGATTCCGCCGGTTATTTCCAGAATTCTTTCCACAGGGTTTTCATACTCGAAGTTTATTATGACATCGGCTCCAAGTTCTTTTGATAAATTCAGCTTTTCGCCTCGACCGACCATGACAATTCTTCCGGCGCCCATTCCTTTGGCTATTTGCATGGCGCAAAGCCCAATAGGGCCGGGGCCGAATACTACCGCGGTTCCCGCCGGCGTTATGCCGATCAGTTCGATGGCGTGCATTGCAATGCCGGCTGAGTCGCACATGGCGGCTATTTCATAACTGACGTTTTCCGGGATATGCGTTATCGAATTGATCGAAAATGCGCCATATTCCGCATTGGCTCCCTGCCAATAAAACCCGTAATGACGATGGCCTTTGTCCGCACGGCCGGATTTGCCGTCTTGCCCATAATTCAGGCATATGGCATAGCGTCCCCTCTTGCAGTTTTCACAACCTCCGCAACCTTTATGGGCTTCTCCCGCCACACGGTCGCCAATTTTAAATTCCGTTACCCCTTCGCCCAGCGCAACCACTTTTCCCGACCATTCGTGTCCCATAACAAACGGAAAATACGGCGGCCAATTAACGTTTGCGTAATCGCCCCAGACAACTTTTGGATCCGATCCGCAGATAGCCACCGCCTTTATTCTGCACAGAACTTCGCGCGGCCCGGGTTTGGGCACTGGAAGGCTGACGACGTCCAGCTTGTTGTACGCGGTCAACACGCACGCTTTCATCATTTCAGGTATATTACTCATATTATTTCTCCTCGCGATTTATATAGCATTCGCCCTGCTTGTCGTTTATCGGAGCCAGGGACTCGTTTTTGCAGATTCTCATACATTCATGTCGTAGATTTTCACGCAAGTGCTGGAATAAATGTTCTCAACCCGTGAAACTTCGGTTATCCCCCCTGTTTCACGGGTTACCCGGAATACAACGAGATTGTTGCTCGCCTGGTTGCCCGCGATCAGGAAATTACCCTCCGGATCAAAGTCAAAATCACGCGGATTCGATCCGCCTGTCGGCTGAATGGATACCAGGGTCAAAATTCCGGTATCATGGTTGATTCTGTATGTGGCAAGGCTGTCGTGCCCGCGATTGGAGCCGTACAGATAATCGCCTCCGGGAAGGATTTTGATGGCGGAACATGTGCTGTGCTCTTTGTAACCGTCCGGGAGAGTGGAAATTTTTTGCAGGAATTTAATTCCGCCTGTTTCCTGAGTATATTCGTATGCGCAGATCGTAGAACCCATTTCATTGATAACATAAAGAAATTTGCCGTTTTGATGCAGCACGCAATGCCTCGGCCCATCTCCCGCTTCCAGTTGCACATACGGCGGATCGGACGCGTATAGATGGCCGTGCTCAAAGTCAATGTTATAGATATACAGACGGTCATTGCCAAGATCCGGAACAAAAGCGCGCTTATTCCCCTTGTCCAGTTCAAAACCGTGGGCGTGAGGGCCGGCTTGACGGATTGGATCCGGGCCGGTTCCTTTGTGTTGGAGGAAACATGTGGGCATATCGAGCGAGCCGTCTTCCGCTATCGGGACAACACAAACGCTGCCGCTCATGAAATTAGCAATGAAAACATGCGTGTCGTTGTCGTCTAGAACCAGATGAGTAGTGTCGGTTCCTCCGGTGGCGCGGCGGTTCAGCACGGTTAATTGCCCGTTTTCAGAATCGACCGAAAATGAAGACACCGCTCCCGAAGCAAGCCCTTTATATTGTTTCAGCTCATTCGTGGAATAAAGAAATTTACGGCTTTTGTCCAGCGCGACATAGGACGGGTTTGGCTCGCCCAGCGTTTTTTTCAATAGCGTAAGCTCTCCTGTATCGGGATTCATTCGCAAAACATAAATCCCTTCGCCCCTGCCCTTTACAATCTCTCCTGTCCCCAGCGTCAGCGTTTCGCTAAATGTGCCGACAAATACCATACGATTTTTATTTTGCATCTTCGGTCTCCTTCAGGTTTCATTTAGTTTATTTTCAGCCGCGCCGCATGTCAAGATAACCCTATAACGTCTCAATAATCCGCTCCGCGGTGCGTGAAACAGCGCTGAAATCGCCGCTCACCAGATTTTCGTGCATCGCGCTCAGCAGTTCATTAATCGGCGGGGGCCATTTTTTTTGCCTTAATACGATAATCGCGTCTTTGGCGGCTTTTCTATTGTATGCGCCACACGCCCTTTTAACGGCGAGCAGTTCTTCGCGCAAATACGCATAGTCTCCGTCCGTTGTTTCGCTGTCCTCACCCTCACTTTTTGGGGGCGTAAGCTTTTCTATTATTAATTTTAACTCACTGAGAAATGCAGGGGTCTCGGCTGACATTACGGCGGTTTCTCCATTCTTTCCCGCCTGTTCCAGTTTGCCGGCGAAGGCTGAAAGCTCGGATTCGCCGACATTTGCCAGCGCGCTTTTCATCGCGTGGACGCCGGTGGTATACATCAGTATATCCTCTTCTTTGTAAACCCCGTTTTTTTCCTGTATCGCTTCAAGGATGGCGACGGTTCTGAGCGCGTCATGCACAAAAAATTCGGCCAGTTCCACCGCTCCGGATGACTGCGAATTTTCGCCGGTTTGCCGGCGGGCGGTTTCAAGGACTTCGGGCGGCTGTTTATCACGAATGTATTTTTTTAACACGGTGTTCAGATGACGTAAATCAATGGGTTTGGAAAGAAAATCATCAAATCCGTTCGCCAAAAACATTTCCTGCTGCCCTTTCAAAGCGTTGGCGGTCAGCGCGACGATGGGATGCTTATATCCCAGATCGCGAATGATTTTCGTTGCTTCGACGCCGTCCATTTTCGGCATCATATGATCCATAAACACAATATCATACACTTTGCCGTTCTTGATTGTCTCAATCGCATCGAAACCGTTTGCGACGGTGTCGATCGATAATTCCCAAGGCATCATCAGCCCTTTGGCAACGAATAAATTCGATTCCACATCATCTGCGATTAAAACTTTGCCATAAGGCATGGGTTCGTATACGATTTGCGCTTTTCTTATGTGCCTCATATCGTTAATACGGAAATTTTGAAGTTTTTCCGCTGAATCCTTGCCCAGTACGTCTGAACTAACCCGCCCCTGGGGCAAACGCACGATAAACACCGATCCTTTGCCGGGTTCGCTCTTCACGGTTATCTCGCCGATCATCAAATTTACTAAATTATGCGTAATGTTCATGCCAAGCCCCGTTCCCTCGATAATCCGGTTGGTCTCGGGGTTAAATCGGGAATATTTGTCAAAGAGCGCGTTTACCTGCTCCTCCGTCATACCCTGACCTGTATCGCTCACGCTTAAAACCAGCGTTAATTCGTTTTCGTTTTCACCGTTATCCGCCTGAACGGCGAAGGACAGTCTGACGTCGCCTTTTTCCGTATATTTAAAAGCGTTCGAAAGCAGATTATTAAGAATCTGCCTGATACGAATTTCATCACCGAACAACGCGGTCGGCATGTTTTCATCCACGGATATTTCAAATTCGATTTCTTTGCTTCCGATTCGCATCACGTTGAGGGACACGGTATCGTTAATCAAGCTCGCCGTTTCATATGCGGAGGGGGATAATTCCAGCTTGCCCGCTTCGATTTTGGACAAATCGAGTATATCGTTTATGATATTGAGCAGTAAATCTCCCGAGTTGTAAATCTTGTTTAACTCTTCGATTATGTTTTGTGAGGCCGCCTCATCCCGCATCAGAATTTCCGCCACGCCCAATATTGTGTTCATCGGCGTCCGTATTTCATGGCTCATGTTGGCAAGGAAGTCGCTTTTAAACTTGGAGATCGCTTCCGCCTCCTCTTTCAGCGCGGCAATTTTTTCGAAAGGTCTTTTGATAAAACCGGAAGCAATAACCGCGGCAATAAGGCTCAGGAATAAACTGACGATCCCAACCACGATCAACCCTTTGTCAATATTCCGGAAAGGGCTTTCGGAAAGCGGCGCTACAACGCCTGAAAACCAGCCTTCTTCCGAGCCGCTGACAGGTCGGTAAACGCATAACCGCGGCACATCGGAAATAGAATAACGGATTATTCTAGCTTCGCTATCCAGTGTCCGCCTGAGGTCGCTTACAATTTTTTCGTAAGTCGGATCGATTTCCGCCATGTGAATAAAATCAACCCTGTTATCCACCCATTCCGGGCGGATATTGGAGATAAGACGCCCTTCGGCGTCGTCCATGAATATGTGGCCTGTATTCCAAATGGAAAAAGTCGAAACCAACTCCGAAAAAAACGAGCGGGGGAGCGTAAGCATCAGAATCTTATCATTCATTCCCGGCAGAGGAGCGGCCAAATAAAACACAGGTTCTTCGGGCGTCGGATTAGCGGATGAAATTGTTATTTTACCCAGAAATGCCTGCCGTATGTTTTCATCATCCATCGCTTCAGGAGGCGCCGGTAATTTCCCCGCCGAAGCGATAAGGTTTCTTCCGTCATCCCAAACCGCTGTTCCGATAAATTCCGGATTCAGGTTTTCCAGGCTCTCAAAAACATCAGGCCATTGCGTATCTTCGGACGAAGATAACATTTGAGCCGCTCCGGCAGCCTTTAACTTCAAGGCCTTGATCTCACTGCTGATAAAATGATCGGCAATATCGGATATAAGCATCAGGTCGGCTTCCTGTGATCTTTCAATAACGTTGCTAACAGTGACTATACCTACTAATACGCTGAAGGAAATGATAAACAGCGTGATGAGAAAAATTATGAGGATCATTCTGAATCTAATAGACATTCGATAAGCTCGCTCCTTGTTAAGATTCAGTTATTTCCCGCCCGGGATACTCATGGCAGGCAAGTCTGAGCTCCTTCCGGAAACTGTTTATCAATGTGAACGTATGCGTCATTTTATATATTTGCGCATCATTTCCAACACGTTGTGAATATCAAGCGGTTTCCCAAGATGATTGTCCATGCCTGCCGCAAGACAAGCCTCTATGTCTTCCCTGAAAACATTTGCGGTCATCGCTATGATTGGCAGAGTAACGTTTTGCAGAGCAGGCAGGGCGCGTATACGCCGCGTCGATTCATAGCCGTCCATTTTCGGCATCTGCACATCCATAAAAACAATGTCATATTTATCCGGCGCCGCCGTTATCATTTCCAAAGCTTCATTGCCGTTTTCGGCGCAGTCTATTTCAAGCCCGGTGTTTTCGAGCAATGTAATCAATATTTCACGATTTATTTCGATGTCCTCGGCAAGCAGCAGTTTTTTCCCCGTGAATTCATCAGGCGCGTTCCCAGTGTCTTTACCTTTATTGCGTTCCGTACCGAGGCATTCATTTATACAATCAATGATTTCAGATGAAAAAAACGGCTTCAACAGGCGTTTTTTCACGCCGGCGTCGATTGCGTCGTTCTTTAGTTGCTTCCAGTCTGCCGCCGTCATCATTATCACCGTGTGGGGAAGGAGGGCTTCAAGGGACATGCCGCGCATCCGCCAATCCATAAAATATATGTCATAATCGCCGCGTTCCTCAATGAGGCGGCGCGCTTCAAAACCGTCGGCGGCAAAATCGCATTTTATGTTTAACCGGCCGAATATGTCTTGAAAGTGATTACGCGTTTCATGCATGTCGTCCGCGACCAGAATCCGAACAGCTTCCCAGTTTACGCCGGGAAAAAGCAGCGAGCGAGGATTTTTTTGGCCGCGTCTCGTTTTTATAGTAAAAATAAACCGCGAGCCTTTACCCAGCTCCGATTCGATCCATATCCTGCCGCCCATAAGCTCGACGATACGTTTGGAAATGACCAGCCCCAGTCCCGTCCCGCCGTATTCACGGCTTGTCCCTCTTTCCGCCTGTCCGAACGACTGAAATAGTTTTCCCTGTTGTTCGGGGGAAATGCCTATCCCGCTGTCGCCCACTTCTATACATAAATCACAATTTTCGTCCGTTTCTCCGAGCAAAGACGCCTTAAGGAAGATTCTGCCGCCTTCGGGCGTGAATTTTGTCGCGTTGGACATCAGATTTGTTATCACCTGCGTCAAACGCTGTTCATCTCCAATTATAAAGCAAGGTATATTTTTATCCACATTTACGGTGAGTAACTGTTGTTTTTCATCCACGCGGAAATTAACGACAGTCATCACTTTTTGTAACATTCTCTCAAAGTTATATTCAATTGGCGCGAGTTCCAGTTTGTTCGCTTCAATTTTTGCCATGTCGAGCACATCGTTTATTACGCCGAGCAGATGGGAGGACGCATCTCCAATTTTGTTTAAAGCGCGATTTTTTCCCTCTATATTTTCCGCTTTTTTACCTATATCCGTCATTCCGATTATTGCATTGAGCGGCGTCCGCATTTCGTGGCTCATATTGGACAGAAAATCGCTTTTAGCCCTGCTTGCTTCGTTCGCCTGCTCAAGTCTTTTCGTGCGCTCCCTTATCAATGTGTCAACATTTAAATGATGTTTAATACGATGAAGCAATACCTGCTCGGAAAACGGCTTCGTAATGAAATCCACAGCTCCCAGTTCAATGCCGTAAGCTTCGTTATAAGAATCTGTCAGGGCGGTAAGAAAAATGACCGGAATTTCCGCGTGCAGCTCGCCTGCTTTCAATTGTTTCACTGCGTCAAATCCACTCATCTCCGGCATCGCGACATCCATTAAAATCAAGTCGGGCGTAATTTTATCCAGAATCGCAAACATTTTAACCGCTGACGTCATAGTTACCACGCTATATTGTTTTTCCAGAACTTTTTCCGCCGAGGAAAGGTTTGTGGTGCTGTCGTCAACCACAAAAATCGTTTTTTGCATGTCTAACCCCGCCTTTTTAAAAATTACAAAATTTTATCGCGAAACTGATTAAAATTATATTACAGTACGCGTATTTACTCAAACCATAACCGTTACCCCGAATCTCAAATCCATTTATCCCTTCCTTCATCATTCTCTTGAGAGACTATATGAAAAAAAGAGCCTTAGTCGTCAACGAGCATAAAAACGCAATTCAAGCTGAATATGGCCGGATTATAAAATTTCTCGGTGATAAAGAATGTCGAATGAATATACAATAAACATTTATGGCTTAATTTTCGTATAAGGCAGCCATATTATATATTCGCCGCTTCATTTCCGAGCGTATATGTAACGGCTCCAGGCACTCGCATTTATCCCCAAAACCAAAAAGAATACCGTAATAGTATTCGTTCTCTATGAAAGGAAAACTGACAATGTAATGTTCATTATCGTCAGACGAAAAGCGTTCATAAGTACAAAAATCAAGTACCCTCTCCATGACGGATTTATGAACGCGGATTTTAATTGTTTTTTGCATGGTTGCCAGAGTATCTGCAAAATCTAACTGCGGTTTTTGATAATCTCGTGGCGTAAATGATTCCTTTTGCATTTGCAGGTTTGATGTGCGGGATAGTTTGAACAGGCGAAAATCATTTCTTTTAAAACAATAACCTTGCCAATACCAATGACTGTTTTTCAGTACAAGCTGATACGGCTCGGCTGTTCGCGCAGTTTTGTTTCCATGGCGGTCTGCGTATTCAAAAGAAAGCAGTTTGCTTTCCTGTAAAGCTGCCTTGATAATTTCTAAATATGCCTGAGTGTTCCTGTTGCCAATCCACGGACTTAAATCTATATCTATTTGATTTGCTTTTAGTTCAATGTCTTTCGTTTTATCGGCGGGGATAAAACTCCTGACTTTAGCAACAGCGTTTACCAGTTCATCCCCACGTATCATCGTGGAAAGGCCGGAAAGCCCTGTCAGGATAACGGAAAGGTCGGCAGTCGTAAAAACATTTTTATCAATCTTGTATTTCCGCATGATTTCAAAGCCGCCGCCTACGCCTGACGTTGAGTGAACAGGAATCCCCGCTGCGTTGATTGTTTCAATATCGCGGTAAATTGTTCGAGGCGATACCTCAAACATATTCGCTAACTCCTGTGCGCCTATTCGCTCTTTATCGAGCAGTATCAGAATAATACTGACAAGCCTGTCAATTTTCATCGAACAGCCACCGTTTTAAAGTCTTTTTTTCATTGTAGATTGTTGCCATACTGCTGTCAACAATTACATTGTAAAATGAAATGCAAACAAGTTAATCTATCAGGAGGAGATCCAATGTTGAAAAAAGCTTTGGTAATAATAGATATTCAAAATGATATAACAAAGAATTACAAGGATATAATTGATAATATAAACAAAGCTGTAGATTGGGCAATTGATAATGATATTCACGTTGTCTATATAAGGCATGAATTTTTATCAGACACTATGAAGAAATTCAAACACGATACATATGGGGCTGAATTAGTTTCAGACTTAAAAGTAGCGTCAGAAAATGTTTTTACAAAAAACAAAGAAAACTCATTAAGCAGCGAGGAATTTGTAAACTTTATCAGTAAAAATGAAATATGTGATTTTTACCTGGCAGGGGCGGATGCTGTTGCCTGTGTTAAGTCAACCTGTTACAACTTACGAAAGGCAAATTATGGAGTTACCGTTTTGTCAGATTGCATTACAAGTTATGACAAAAGGAAAATTGATGAAATGCTGCGTTATTATGAAAGTAAAGGCAGTAAAATTATCAGTTTATGCGACCTGACGAACGATCAATAATTCGTTCATACTTTAACCCCGACGCACCGCAGTACAAAGAGACAACAGTCTTGAAGCAATCCTAATTTCCGAACCCCGCTTGTTGATTCGTAAGCACAGGTCACGCCAATTCGTTTGTCGTATTGATGAATGAAAGCCATATGCCAAAAAACAATAAGCGATGTTCTGAACATCATTGCCTTTCTTTTTTACCTTCTTTTTTCTCAAAGGCAACGCATTCGCCTCCAGTGGATCGAAACACATTAGCCGAAGGCATATCTTTCGATCTAAACCCAAAAAACTTACATGCCTTTGGAAACTTCGGATCCCATGTGATAGAGAAATATACGCATTTAAAACAATTTATGCTGTTGATATTATCACCGCTCACGGAG
>Ga0099364_10014370_pt1 | contig 10543 bp, 8 predicted proteins | sample TergutTh196P3_FD_73070 | JGI IMG/M metagenome (GOLD analysis project Ga0099364, IMG submission 73070) | Microcerotermes parvus P3 segment gut microbial communities from Pointe-Noire, Republic of the Congo - Th196 P3 | ecosystem: Host-associated > Arthropoda: Insects > Digestive system > Gut ...
GACGAATGGCCGCGGTGACTTTCTTGCCAATGAAGCCCAGGCCCTGGGTCAGGCCCATGGTGGTGGTGGATTTGCCTTCGCCCAAGGGGGTGGGGGTGACGGCGGTGACGACGATATACTTGCCGTCGGGTTTGTTCGCCAGGCGGTTCAAGGCCCTTTTGTAGTCGATTTTGGCTATGTAATGACCATAGGGAAGGACTTCATCATCCTCAAACCCCATTTTCGCAGCCATATCCCTGATCTTGATCAGGTGTTTTTCCGCTGCTTCCGCAATTTCGTAGTCCTTGGCGCCTTTAGCCGTGTAGTCTTGCCAATTCAAAGCCATAGTGTGTAGCCTCCATTATTTGTGTGTTAGCATGGTTGCACAACCTTAAAGGTTGTGGAAAGGGCGAACGAATAACGGGACGACTGATTACCCGCCACGTCTGACAGTTTAGATGAAGACGGACAAGCAGATCAGCCCCCGAAGGGTACCTGTTAGAGACGTATGTAGAAGTATAGCAAAGACGTTAGCACTTTAGCACAGCCGGCGGCCGGTGTCAAGTTCAATCTTGCGCCAGTCCTTAAGGTTTTATATTGACAACTGAAATCGGCAACGTAAAATGAGATAAGAGCAATAACTTAAAATGATTCCACTAGAGCGAATGGATAGAGAGAATGGAGCGAAGCAAAATGAATATAAAGATGTGCCTTATTCCGGCCGCCTTTCTGGCCATCGCCCTGGCTTGGCCGCCGGGCCTGGAGGCCGCGGAGGAATACGGCCTCTCCGGTTCCGTGGGCGCGGCCGTGTCGGCCAGGCCGGAGTTCGAGGGCTCCGACCGCTACAAGGCCCTGGTTCTGCCGGTGGTGAATCTTAGATACGGGCCGGTCTTTCTTTCCATGACCCAGGTTCTGGGCGTCAACAGCCCGGGTTTGGGCGTCAACCTGGTCTCGGCCCCGGACTGGGTAGCGGCCCCGGCCGTGCGTTACCGCTGGGCGCGGAAGGAAAAAGACAGCGACCTTCTAAGGGGTCTGGGCGACATTGATGACGGAATTGAGGCGGGCGGCGTCATCCGCTGGCAGCCCGGGCCGGCCGGCCTGAGCCTCAGGGTCTTCCAGGGCCTGGGCCGGGCGGAGGGCCTGACCGCGGAAGTGGAGGCCAATTACGGCGCCGCCCTGGCCGATGACCTGAGGGGGGTGGTGCGCCTCTCGGCCATGTTCGCCGACGGGCGATACAACCGCTCTTACTTCGGTATCACCCAGAGACAGGCCGATAACTCCGAATACGGCTTTTACGACCCCGGGGCCGGCCTGAAACACGCGGCTCTTTACGGGGCCTTGGGCTATGCCCTGACCGAACGCCTGGAACTGGGCCTGTCCGCCGAGTATAAGCGCCTGACCGGCCCGGCCGCCGATTCGCCCCTGGTGAAGAGGGGCTCGGCCGACCAGTTTATTTCATCGGTGGCGCTCAGTTTCAACTTTTAAGACGCCTCGCAGGAGCGCATGGCCAGGATGGTCCGGCTGATGAGGTCGTCCAGGTCCCAGCCCAGCGCGGCGGCCCCTTTTTCAATCACCTCCCGGGAGCAGCCGGCCGCAAACGCGGGGGTCTTGAACTTCTTTTTGACCGACTTCACTTCCATATCCTGAACGCTGCGGGAAGGGCGCATGAGGGCCGCGGCCCAGATAAGCCCGGTAAGTTCATCCACGGCGTAGAGCACCTTTTCCATTTCGTGCTCGGGCCGCACCTCCGCCCCGGTCATCCCGTAGCCGTGGCTGACTATGGACCGGATGACGTCCTCCCCCACCCCGGCCTCCCGCAGAAGTTCCGGCGCTTTCAGGCAGTGCTGTTCGGGGAAGCGCTCGAAGTCTATATCGTGCAAAAGACCCACCACCCCCCAGTAATCCCGGTCCTCCCCGTAGCCCAGGCTGTCGGCGAACCACCTCATGACCCCCTCCAGGGTTTCGGCGTGCTTCAGGTGGAAAGGTTCCTGGTTATACCGCGTCAAAAGCTCCCAGGCCTGGTCCCGGCTGATGGTCTTTTTCATAATCGTCCCCTGTCTCCTTTAACGCGCTTAACGCCATAGCGCGGCTGTGCTATACTTCCTACGAAGGAGCCAAGCCATGCTGCAAACCATACGCACAGGCCGACGGACAGAGACCGGGGACAGGCGCTTCTCCATAGTCATTCCCTCCTGGAACAACCTGCCCTATCTCCGGCTGTGCCTCGACAGCCTTCGGAAGAACTCCCGCCACCCCCACCAGATCATCGTCTTCGTCAATGAAGGCTCGGACGGTACCCTGGCCTGGGTGGCCGGGCAGCCCGACCTGGACTATATCCACGCTACGCGCAACGTGGGCCTCTGCGCCGCCCTCAACGCCTCCCGCCGCCTCATCGGCACCGAATACCTGTGCTATGCCAACGACGACATGTATTTCCTCCCGGGCTGGGATATCCCCCTGTGGGAGGAAATACAGGCAATAGGCCACCCCGGCTTCATGCTTTCGTCCACCATGATCGAGGCGGCCGGCGGCGACCCCTGCCGCGTCATTGCCGATTACGGTTCAGACCCGGCCTCCTTCCGCGAAAAAGACATCCTGGCCGATCAAAAGTCCCTGGTCCGGGCCGATTGGAGCGGGGCCTTATGGCCGCCCAACGTCGTCCACCTCGATACCTGGGACCTGGCGGGCGGCCTGAGCCTGGAATTCAGCCCCGCCTTATATTCCGACCCGGATTTTGCCCGGAAACTATGGCTGGCGGGCGTGCGCGTCTTCCGGGGCAAGGGCGGCAGCCTGGTCTACCACTTCGGGCGCCGGACCACCGGGCGCACCAAGGACAAGGGCCGCGGCCGCAAAACCTTTCTTTTCAAGTGGGGGCTCTCGGCCAATACTTTCTGCCGCCACTACCTGCGCCTGGGCCAGGCCGCGGTCGAGACCCTCCCGGAACCCACAGCTTATTCCCGTCTGGGCCAGAAGCTGAGGCAGCTCCGGGAGGTGTTCAGATAGGGCCTCCGGGGTTTAGCCGGCCGGCTCCTCCCCCAAGCCCAGATAGGTGTACCGGTTCCGCCCGTTTTGCTTTGATATATACATCGCCTCGTCCGCCCGTTTCAGGAAGTCGTCCCCGCCTTGCAGGTGGGTCACCCTGCCCGAGGTCCCTCCGATGGAGACGGTGACATGGACGGCGATGGCGCTGGCCTCATGCTGTATATTCAATTTTTCCACATTGTCGAGCAGCTTGGCCGCGACCGCGCGCGCGCCCTGTTCGCCGGTGTTGGGCAATACGGCCACGAACTCTTCTCCGCCATAACGGGCCACGAAGTCGTCGGCCCTGGTTATGTTTCTTCTGAGCTCCCTGGCCACGGCCCTGAGACAGGCATCTCCCATGTCGTGGCCGTACTTGTCGTTATAATTCTTGAAAAAGTCCACATCTATCATAAGAACGCTCAAGGTGCCGCCGGAGCGGGAGAGGAACCTAAGTATGCGCCCCAGGTTTTTTTCCATGAACCGCCTGTTATACAGGCCTGTCAGAATGTCATTGTGGGCTTCGTCGAGTAAGCCTCTTATGGTCTTTGAAAGTATTCCGAACTCGTCGCAGCGCTCAAGGCCGTAAATGCTTTCCTCGGCATTTTCCTCAAGCCGCGACACGCAGCGGATAAGTTCTTCAAAGGGCCTGAATATGAACCGGTAGCACATGACGTTGCTGGCCAGGGCGACGGCGACCAGCAGGGCCAGCATTATGGCCAGGAGCGGCAGAAGCTTCGCCGGGTCGAACAAGGACGAAGGCTTGAATAAAGTGACCACCGCCCAGCCTGTGGCGCTGATGGGCGCTATGGTCGCGAAACCATACGGGCCGGACGACAGGGTGATTACCGTGGGCTCGGCCCCCAGGGCGAAATACTCCCCCCGGCCGGCCAGATGCCTTTCCAGGGCCGCGATGAAATTCGGCTCGGAAGATATGGCCTGAACCGGGACTTCCGACGCGTAGAGAAGGAAATCATCCTGGCCCAGCAAATAGCTGTCCATAATCACCCGGCCTTTTTCATCAATAATAACCCCCCGCACTTTCGCCGTGTCATATTCGGCCAGGGAGGCCTCGGCCACCCGGGACAGTTCCATTCCCGTGGAAAGCACCCCCAGGGTAAGGCCGTCCTGGGATACCTTGTAATTCAGCCACACCAGTTTTCGGTGCAGTTTTTTGTCAACGTCCACGTTCAGGAGATAGTCCTTATCCGAAGAGAGGCTGTCAAAATACCAGGCGTCTTTGGAGTTATCAGGGTCAAGGGTGCTGTGGGGGGCGAAGTCTTCGGGCGCGGCCCCTTTCTCGACCGAATACTCGCGCCGCGATTTTTCCATGCCGAAATACAGGTTATGGCCGGAGAGCGAATTTAGAAGATTCATCATTTCCGCGTGGGCCCGGCTCTTTTTCTCGTGGTGGTCCTCATCGGCGAACCAATCGGCTAGGGACTGGGAATTAGCCGTTTTGGCGACCAGCCAGATGTCCCTGTGGAGGTGGGAGCTTAAAGCGCCCGCGGTATTCATGGCGTAGAGCCTGGCATAATCCTCGGATACCTGTTCCGTTATGTCCTTGAGCGCCCGGAACATGGTCGCCGCCATGACCACGGAAGCAATAACGAAAAGGGCAATATTGAGATTCCGGAAATGCACGGAAATCCGGCGTTCTCCCTGGGCAATTTTTGAAGGGCTGCTTGAGTGTTTCTGGGGCGTCATGGGGGCCGTATAAATTATTTGGCTCTAAGGCCTTTCCAGATTCCATCTTAAACCAGATTTACGGCAAACACAATCTTATAGTAGGATGTGCCCTATGAAGCCGCGGGAATCCAGGATAAAAGGGGAGGCCGCCCGGCCCGGGCCGGGGCCGCTGGTTCTTTCCGCCAGCCGGGCCACGGATATTCCGGCCGCCCACGGCCGCTGGTTCATCGAGCGCCTCCGGGCCGGGTTTCTGGACCGGCTCAACCCCTTCAATGGCCGGGTGCGGAGGGTGGAGCTGGACCGGGCCCGGGCGGTGGTCTTCTGGACCAAGAACCCGGCCCCCTTCTTCCCTTATCTGGCGGAAGTGCTGGAGAGGGGCCTGGTCCCCGTATTTCAGTTCACTCTGAACGATTATGAAGCCGAAGGCTGGGAGCCGGGCCTGCCGCCCCTGGCCGAGCGGGTCGAGACCTTCCGCCGCCTGGCCGGGCGGCTGCCCCCGGACTCGGTCATCTGGCGTTTCGACCCCCTGGCCCTGGGGCCCGGCCTCTCCGCCGAAGCCCTGGCCGGACGCCTGGCGGCCCTGGCCGGCCGCCTTCGGGGCTCTTGCCGGCGGCTGATGATAAGTTTTCTCGACCTCTACCCCAAGGTGGCCCGCCGGCTGGCCCGGCTCAAGGAGGCGCCGCGCCCGCCGGAGCCCGCCGAGGCCGCGGTGCTCCTGGCGGCTCTCGGGGGCCTTGGGGCCGGCTCTTCCCTGGCCGTTTACGCCTGCGCCGGGGCCGAGGATTACTCGGCCTGGGGCCTTAAGCCCGGCCGCTGCGTTGATGCTGAACTTCTGGCCCGCCTGGCCCCCGATTTGGCCGGCCGGCCGGAACTTTTCAGACCGCCCGGCCCCGACGGGCTGCCCAGGCCCCGGAAAGACCGGGGCCAGCGCCCCCTTTGCGGCTGCGCCCCCAGCCAGGACATAGGCCGCTACAACACCTGCGGCCTGGCCTGCGTCTATTGCTACGCGAGGGCTTAGGTCGTCAAACGGTCAAGCCCCGGCCTTGGACCAAAGGTGAAAGGCGGCCAGGGCCGCGGCGCGGGCCAGGGCCCGGGATTCGGGGCCTCCCAGGGCGAAGGAGCGGCGGGCGGGCCAGCCGGGCCGCTCGACAAGGCTTTCAAAGATAAGGGCCGTCTCCCCGGGACCGGGCGGCGGGGCGGCGGGGTCGGGCCGGGCGGTGAGGCTGAGGCGCACCTCCCCCTCTTTTGGAGCCCCAAGGGGGCAGGGAAAAGATTCCAGCGGGGCCTCTGAGCGCGGGGCTTCCCAAGAGCCGGCCCAGGCCGGGGCGGACAGGGCCGGGCCCAGCATTCCGCTCAGGCGGCCCCGGGTGACGGCATCGCAGATGCTCAAACGCCGTCCGCGCTCGGACAGCCGGGCGGCCACGGCCTGGGCCAGGGTTTCCTCCCCCCGGCCGAAGATGTGGCCGGCCAGGCGCTTTTCCAGTTCGGCCAGGGGCGGGGCCAGAAGCGCCTCCAGGTCCGCCTCGCTCTCCCCTTCGGCGGTCACCAGTACCCGCACCAGGTCCGGGGAGGCCTGGAGGCCCACGGCGGGGTTCTTGCCGGCCATGAGGTCGGCAATCAGGCTGTCCACCGCGCTCTCCCCCAGGCCGGCGACCTTGAGGACAATGGTTTTCAAGCGGCCGCCGGCCGCCGGGAACTGGCTTTTGAGGCGCGGGGTCAGCCATTGCCGGACCATCTTCCTCATCTCCACGGACACGCCCGGGAGAAAGACCATCAGTTTGCGCCTCCCGGCCAGGGCGAAGCCCGGAGCCGTGCCCGAAGGGTTGGGCACCAGAAGGGCCGAGCGGGGCAGCCAGGCTTGGCGGAGGTTGTTGCCGGTCAAGGTGTAGCCCCGGCGGCGGAACATGTCCCTGATTTCTTCGGCCAGGCTTTCGTGGAATTCCAGGTCCAGGCCGAAGGCCTCGGCCGCGGCCGTCCGGGTCAGGTCGTCTTCGGTGGGGCCCAGGCCGCCGGTGACGAGGACCACCTGGTGTTCCCGCCAAGCCCGCCGGAAGGCCTGGACCAGGCGGGCCCGGTCGTCGCCCACGGCCGTGTGCCGGACCACCCGCACCCCCAGCCCGGCCAGGTATTCGGAAAGCCAGGCGCTGTTGGAATCCACCAAGCGGCCCAGCATCAGCTCGCTGCCGGTGGTCACTATCTCCGCGTATATGTTTTTTTCAGCCATGTCCGGGGTTTTCAAAACATCTTGCATAAAGTGTCCAAGGTCGTATAATAAAGTATTTTGCAGGCTCTGGCCACAGAAAACACCGACCGCAAGAAAAGCCCGAAAAATCCCGAACCTTACAAGGAGCCGGTCATGGCTTCCAGGAAAAAGGCCTCCAAGACTGAAGGTGAAGCCCGGAGCCGGGCTGAGAAACTGGCCATAAAACCCCGCCTGGTCTGGGACGAAATGAGCCCCGCCCAACGCCGGGAGGCTGAAACCCTGGCCCGGGACTATCTCAGCTTCCTCACCCGCTCCAAAACTGAAAGGGCCGTGGCCGCGAATGTCCGGGACCGCCTGGAGGCCGCCGGCTTCACGGATCTGGACCTGGGCCGGGGCCGGAAGCGGGCCGGGGCCGGCGGTTTTCTTGTCCATCACCAAAAGCTCCTGGGCCTGTGGCGTCCCGGCGCTGAAGGGCCGGAAGCCGGCTTCAACCTCATCGTGGCCCACGGAGACAGCCCCAGGCTGGATTTGAAGCCCAGGTGCGTCTACGAGGAGAGCGGCCCCGGCCTGGGTCTTCTGCGCACCAACCTCTACGGCGGCCTGAAGAAATACCAGTGGCTGGCCCGCCCCCTGGCCCTGTGGGGCTTCTGCGCCTTGAAGGACGGCCGCACCGTTAACATCGTCTACGGGGAAGACCCCGGGGACCCGGTCCTGACCGTGCCGGATCTTCTGCCCCACCTGGACCGCAAGGTCCAGAGGGAAAAGAAGATGGGCGAGGCCATACCGGCTGAAAAGATGAACCTTCTGGCCGCGTCCATCCCTTTAGGGTCGCCCGAGGACAAGGACCGCCTGAAACTGGCCGTGCTGAAGATTCTTCACGACCGCTGGGGCCTGGCGGAAGATGACCTGATTTCCTCGGAGCTGGAGATAGTCCCGGCCGGCCCGGCCCGGGAGGTGGGCCTGGACGGGTCCATGCTCGGCGGCTACGGGCAGGACGACCGCCTGCCGGTTTTCGCCGCCCTCACCGCGCTCTTGGCCGTCCCCAAGCCCCGGCGCCCCACCCTGGCCCTTATCTACGACCGGGAGGAAATAGGCAGCTACGGGGCCACCGGGGCCGGCGGCAACTTTATCGAGCATCTGGCCGCCCGGGCCTTCGAGGCCTCGGGCCTGGAGCCCGCCTGGGCCGGGGTGCGAAAGGCCCTCATGAACAGCCAGGGGCTTTCGGCCGACGTGGAAGCGGCCATGGACCCGGATTACAAGGAAGTGCACGAGGAATACAATTCCGCCCGCCTGGGGCGCGGCCCCTGCCTGGTGCGCTATACCGGGGGCACCGGGAAATACGGCGCCTCCGAGGCCTCGGCCGAATACGTGGCCAAAGTGAGGGCCGCCTTCGACCGGGAGGGGATTATTTGGCAGAGCGCTATTTTAGGCCGGCAGGAGGAGGGCGGCGGCGGCACCGTGGCCCTCTTTATGGCCGCCTACGGCCTTGATATAATAGACTGCGGCCCTCCGGTCCTCTCCATGCACTCGCCCTTCGAGATATCCTCCAAGGCCGACCTGTGGATGACCGTCCGGGCTTACGCGGCCTTTTTGAGCATGCCCGGGCCTTCGAGCTCCGGCCCCATTCGGACTAAAACGAAATAACGAGGTAAAGCGATGAAAAAGTTTCTCTCACTCACCCTGGCCGCGGCCTTACTGGCCTGGGCCGCCCCGGCCGCCGCGGAAACCGTGAAAATCGGCGTCATGGCCCCCATCACCGGCCAATGGGCCTCCGAGGGCCAGGACATGGCGGCCATAGTCAATATCATGGCTGAACAGTTCAACGCCGGCTCCAAGGGCCGCCAGGTGGAAATCGTGGTGGCCGACGATGGCGGCGACCCCCGCACGGCCGCCCTGGCCGCCCAGAACCTGGTGGCCGCCGGCGTCCTGGCCGTAATCGGCACCTACGGCTCGGCCATCACCGAAGCCTCCCAGGACATTTACGCCGAGGAAAATGTCCTCCATATCGCCACCGGCTCCACGGCCATCCGCTTGAGCGAGAAGAACCTGCCCCTGTTTTTCCGCACCTGCCCCCGCGATGACGAGCAAGGGCGGGTCATGGCCGGACAGGTGGCCGGGCTGGGCTTCAAGAAGGCCGCCGTGGTCCACGACAATTCCTCCTATGCCAAGGGACTGGCCGAAGAGGTCCGGCCCCTCTTGACGGCCAGCGGCATCCAGGTGGTCTTCTACGACGCCATCACCCCCGGCGACCGCGACTACACGACCACCCTGACCAAGATCAGGACCGCCGACCCCGAACTCATCATCTTCACCGGCTACTACCCCGAGGCCGCGCTGCTTCTGCGCCAGAAGAGGGACATGGACTGGCCGGTGCCCATGATAGGCGGCGACGCCACCAACAACACCGCCCTGGTGGATATAGCCGGCCGGGCGGCCGCAGCCGGTTACTACTTCATCAGCCCTCCCGGCCCCGGCGATCTGAAATCGCCCCGGAGCCTGGCCTTGCTGAAGGTCTTCCTGGAAAAAGAAAAACGCCTGCCCAGCTCGGTCTGGTCCATCATGGCCGGCGATGCCTTCGGCGTTCTGGCCCAGGCCCTCTCGGCGGGGACTGAGGCGAACGGCCCGGCCCTGGCCGCCTATCTCCGCAATAACCTCAAGGACTATGACGGCCTCACCGGCCCCATCTCCTTCAATGAGAAAGGCGACCGCCTGGGCGATGTTTACCGCCTCTACCAGGTGGACCAGGACGGCGGCTTCGTTCTCAAGTAACAGCCAATAAGCTGTGGAAGAATTCATCCAGCAACTGACCAACGGCCTGGCGGTGGGGGGCATCTACGCCCTCATCGCCCTGGGCTACACAATGGTTTACGGGGTCCTGAAGCTCATAAACTTCGCCCACGGCGACCTGTTCGCCCTGGGGGCCTACCTGGGCTTCACCAGCCTGGTCTCCCTGGGCCTGGCCGACGGGCTGGGGGTAGGGGCGGCCCTGGCCCTCTGCGTAGTCATGGTCATGGGCCTTTCGGCCCTGGCCGGGCATGTCCTGGAGCGGGCCGCCTATCGCCCTTTGCGCAAATCCGGCCGCCTGTCGGCCGTGGTTTCGGCCCTGGGGGCCAGCATCTTCATCCAGAACGCCATCATGCTCCTTTGGGGCGCCCGCCACCGGGCCTACCCGGCCGACCTCCTGCCCCCCATGGTGATCTCCATAGCCGGCCAGCCCATCCCCCTCATCCGGCTGGTGGTCTTCGCCGCCAGCATCCTGGTCATGGTCGGCCTCTTTATTTTCATTAACCGCACCCGCACGGGCATGGCCATCCGGGCGGCGGCCATAGACCAGGGCGCGGCCAAGCTCATGGGCATTGACGTCCGGCGGGTGGTGGCCCTGGTCTTCATGATCGGCCCGGCCCTGGGCGGCCTGGCCGGGGTCATGGTGGGCCTCACCTACGGCCAGATAAACTTCACCATGGGCCAGCTTTACGGCCTCAAGGCCTTCACCGCCGCCATCCTGGGCGGCATAGGCAACATACCCGGGGCCATGCTGGGAGGCTTGCTGCTGGGGCTTCTGGAAGCTTTCGGCGCGGCCTATATCTCCGTGCCTGGAAGGATGCCCTGGCCTTTTTCGTCCTCATCCTCATCCTGGTGGTCCGCCCCACGGGG
>Ga0099364_10014371_pt1 | contig 10542 bp, 8 predicted proteins | sample TergutTh196P3_FD_73070 | JGI IMG/M metagenome (GOLD analysis project Ga0099364, IMG submission 73070) | Microcerotermes parvus P3 segment gut microbial communities from Pointe-Noire, Republic of the Congo - Th196 P3 | ecosystem: Host-associated > Arthropoda: Insects > Digestive system > Gut ...
TCTTGTTTTCAAATCCAGGATGAAAATTGCAAATAATATACATATCTAAGGATTCATATAGATCCTTGTGGGCCTTCCTGGATTTGAACCAGGGACCAATAGATTATGAGTCTACTGCTCTAACCAGCTGAGCTAAAGGCCCCGGAAACTTGGATTAGAATACAAAAATTTGATTTTAATGTCAAGCTTTTCCGCCTTTTGGGTGTATTTTTTCCAAAAAATTAGGGTAATTATAAATCAATATTTAAAAAGCATTTAAAAATATTTTCCCTAATTTAAGGGGCTCTTCACCGGGGAGAGCCCCCTTTTTTTATTCGTAGTGAGGGTTTAAGGATTTTTTCCCGGAATCCACTTTTTTAATACCGAATCCAGTCTGAAAAGATCAATTGGTTTAGATATAAATGCATTAAAACCATTATCTAAAAACATCTGCTCATTCGTAACAAGGGCATTTGCTGTAAGGGCTATGATCGGAATGTTTTTTGCATATTCTGTGTTTAACTCCCTAATTAGAGAGGTTGCTTCCATTCCATCCATTTCCGGCATCATATGATCCATAAAAATGGCGTCGTAATAGGGTTTTCCTGCTCTTATTAAATCCAGAGCTTCCCTGCCGCTTTCGGCGCAATCCACCTTCATCTTATATTTTTTTAAGAGTCCGGAGGCAACATCAAGATTGGTCTGAAAGTCATCAACCACCAGTACTCTTGCATGGCTTAAATCAGAGCGTGCGAGCCTTGATGCACTGTTGAATTTCTTGTTAATAAAATTAAAGTTCCTTATTTTTTCCGCTGTTTCCCTGCCAATAATACTGTCGCTTACATGACCCTGTTCAATCCAGATACTGAAGGTTGTGCCAATTCCGTAAACACTATCCACTTCTATTTTTCCCTTCATGCTTTGAACAAGTCTTTTAGTAATTGCAAGCCCAAGCCCTGTTCCTTCAATTTTTCTATTAGCTTTTGTATCTACCTGGTTATATTCGGAAAAAAGTTTTGCCATATCTTCTTCCCTAATGCCAATACCGGTATCACTCACGGTTGCGTTTAACATAATGCGGTTTAAATCAATGGGGCTGCTGGAAACTATCAGCTTTATAACCCCTTCTTTGGAATACTTGAACGCATTTGAAAGAAGGTTGTTAAAGATCTGCTTTACCCGAAGTTCATCTCCGTAAAGCTCCCTGGGGAAATCTTCGTTAATGTCTGCAAGGAACTGTATCTTTCTCCCTTCCATTCGTGCCATGTTCAAGGTTATAATGTCGTTAAACATTTCAGCTGTATTGTAAATTTCCGGCATTAATTCAAGTTTCCCGGCTTCTATTTTGGAAATATCAAGTACATCATTTACAATTCCCAAAAGTAATTCCCCTGCTGAATTTATTTTTTGCAGATCTCCATGAACACTTTCAGACAGATCCCTGTCTTCCATCCTTAGATCCGTTAGTCCAACAATTACATTCAAGGGAGTTCGCATTTCATGGCTCATATTTGCAAGAAAATTACTCTTATACATGGATGATCTTTCGGCCTCTTCCTTAAGTGAAGCAATTTCCAAAAACGGTTTTTTTACATAGGCCGATGCTATTCCTGCTGCTACAATACTTAGAATAATGGCTACGAAGCCGACTATCAAAAGCCCCCTGTCTATATCCCTAAAAGGGCTTTCCGGAAGGGGGGCAATTATACCCATACTCCAGCCTTCATTTGAGCCGCTTATGGGTCTAAAAGAGCATAACCTGGGAACACCATCTGTGGAGAAATATCCTGTACCTGTTTCTTGGTCTACAACTCGTCTTAAAACAGAAGCAACTTCTGAATAGGCGCTGTCCCTTTCTGCCATACGCATGAAATTAAGACGGCTCTGCACCCAATTTTCCCGGATATTGGCAATAATATTTCCTTCATGATCCGTCATGAAGATATGACCGGTGTCCCAAATTGTGATGGTAGAAACCAAATCGCTGAAATACATTCCGCTAAGGCTTACAATCAATAATTTATCATTCTCATCTGATAGGGGGCCTGCTATATAGGACAGGATTCCTGTTTGTAAAGGGTATGTGGAAGAAAATGTTATTTCTCCTCCGTAGGCTATGGAAATAAAATCTTCTCTGGTAATTTCCATGGGGAATTGTATTTCTTCACAGGAAACAATAATTCCTTCCTCCCTGTCCAATATGGCAATACCCGTAAAAACCCCATGCTCCAATTTTTGGGAAAGTAGAATTTCCTGCCATTGGGATGAGTTAGCCTGGTTAAGGGAAGAAATAATCATGGAAACCCTTAATCTCAGGTTTTCAATCTCACTGCTAATAAAATGATCTGCAATATCGGATACAACCATAAGCTCGGTTTCCTGAGATCTCCTGATATTTTCTCCGATAAAAAAAATTCCGGAAAATACACTGAAAAATATTATCAATAAATTTGTAAGTATTATTACCAGAATCGACCTAAGTCTGATTGACATTTTTATCTGCTCCTCATGGATTCTAGCATAATATCTTACATGGAACAATTAGTCCCTTGTTTCTATATTCTTTTCTAAAGTATAATTTTAATGATAATAACGAAAAAGGCAGTAATATGACATTAAATTTTTCTGAAACAGCCCTAATAATTATTGATGTTCAAAATGATTTTTGTCCGGGAGGAGCTCTTGCAATAGAAAGAGGAGATACCATCGTGAAAGTGATCAACTCTCTTTCTTCTTTGTTTGCTTCCAGATCCGCAATGGTGGCAGCCAGCCAGGATTGGCATCCAAAGGGTCATGCCTCTTTTGCATCTACCCATGGAAGGCAAGCCGGAACCAGCATGGATTTACCCAATGTAAAGGATCAGACCCTTTGGCCCGATCATTGTGTGCAGGGGAGTGAGGGAGCAGATTTTCACATGGATCTGGATCTAAATCCTGTTAATCTAATTATACGCAAGGGTTTTCGCATGGATCTGGATTCCTATTCGGTCTTTTTTGAAAACGATAGAAAAACCGCAACAGGGCTGGATGCCTTCCTGAAAACTCATTCCATAAATACTGTCCTCCTTGGCGGTCTGGCTACAGATTACTGTGTTCTTTACAGTGCACTTGATGCCGTCTCACTGGGTTATAAGACCATAATTGCAGAAGATGCTGTAATGGGGGTTAATTTTCCCATAGGCTCTGTAGAAGCAGCGATTAAAAAGCTCAAAGATGCCGGTGTTATTTTTATTAATTCGGAGCAGATTAAATGATGAATAACCCGGATATTTATACTTCCGGACTTTTTACAGACCTTTATTCACTTACAATGGCACAGGGTTTTTTTAAAAGAAAGATGGACAGCAGGGCTGTTTTCGAAATGTTTTTTCGCAGGCAGCCCTTTGATGGAGGATTTTCGGTCTTTGCCGGTTTAGAAACCCTTTTAGAAAGGTTAAAATCCCTTTCTTTTTCCGGTGAAGATATCGAATATCTTTCATCCACCGGTATCTTTGAAAGGGATTTTCTGGATTATCTTGCCAATTTCAAATTTTCCGGCGATCTTTGGGCCATGGATGAGGGCAGCATTGTTTTTCCCAACGAACCCTTAATCAGGATTGATGGCGGATTAATAGAATCTCAACTCATAGAAGGGATGCTTTTAAATACGATTAATTTTCAGAGTTTAATTGCAACAAAGACAGCAAGGGTTGTTCTTGCATCCAAAAGCGAAATTAACGGCAGTTCGGTAATGGAGTTTGGCTTAAGAAGAGCTCAGGGTTTTGACGGTGCCCTATCTGCTTCAAGAGCAGCCTATATTGGCGGAGCAATAGGAACATCCAATGTACTGGCAGGGAAAAATTATGGAATTCCGGTTATTGGAACAATGGCACATTCTTGGATCATGGCATGGCCTGCCGAAGAGGAAGCATTCAGAGCCTATGCTGATCTTTATCCTGAAAAAAGTATTTTCCTGATAGACACCTACGACACCTTAAAGAGCGGAATAATTAATGCAATAAAGGTTGGCGGAGATCTTGTAAAAAAGGGAAAGAATTTCGGAGTACGTCTTGATTCAGGCGATGTACACTACCTTTCCATTGAAGTCAGAAAGAAGCTTGATGAAGCAGGTTTTAGGAATGCTACAATTTCCGTTTCCAATGATCTGGATGAATCAATAATAAATGCCTTAACAGATGCCAAAGCCCCTGTAGATATTTGGGGTGTTGGAACAAATATGGTAACAGGCGGAAGTGAATCTGCCTTTACCGGTGTTTATAAACTTGCAGCTTGTGAGGATGAAAACCGAAAGCTTAGTTCCAAAATAAAGTTTTCCGATAACCCGGGAAAAACCACAAATCCCGGAATTAAACAGGTATGGCGCATATTAGATGAAGACGGCCTCTATATAGCAGATGTCCTCACTCTTGATGATAATAATAGCGATATTATCGAAAAGGGGAAAACCTATACTTTTTGGCATCCCATGGCGGATTATAGGCGTTTCTCCCATACTGTTACAGGCAATGCCCTTCCCCAATTAAAGAAGAAAATGTCCAATGGAAAAATTTTAATCAACGTGAAGCTGGAAGAAATACGTGCTAATGTAAGAAAGGGGCTGGATTCGCTTGATAATAGCTATAAGCGTTTTTTGAATCCGCATATTTACAAGGTTTCCATGTCTTCCGATCTGCGTTCTTTAAAACTGGATTTAATCAGGAACTATTTAGGAGAAATTTAAGTGAAAAAAGAATTAACAGTGGAATTGAGAATTCCCGGTCAGGATCCAATACAGAGTAAAATTATTAATTGTCTAATCGGAACCAGTCTCTCAGATATTGCCAAAAGTTTTGGCAGCCTACCTTCTCCTCTTGCGGCAATGAAGGTTAACAATGAAATTCTTCCCTTATCCGCTCTCCTTGATGTAAACGCAAAACTGGAACCTGTTTATCTGGATAATTCAGAAGGAGCGACAATCTACCGCTGTTCCCTGGCCTTCCTTCTTGCCGTTGCCGCAAGAGAGCTTTTCCCCGACAGAAGCTTATATATTGGTCATTCATTGGGAAGAGGATTTTACTATACATTTTTGGACGGCAAAAAACCTGAGGATAGGGATGTAATAAACCTTCAGGATAAAATGGTTGAACTCGTAAAAATGGATCTTCCCATAGACTCATACTATATGGCTTACGATGAGGCAATGGAAACATTCAAAAAGAACCATCAGGATGATACAGCCCTTCTTTTGGACGAAAGGAGTGAATCAAAAGTAAGGATAAACGAATGTAAGGGTTTTGTTGATCTCTTTATTCATCCTCTTGTAAGCAGAACAGGTCTCTTAAAAATATTTGAGTTAATGCCTTATAAGGATGGTTTTCTTCTTCGTTTTCCTCCTTCCGGGCCGGGTAATCAAATTGAGCCCTTTGAAGACAGCCCGAAGATTTTTGCAGTTTATGAGGAATATAAGAGATGGGGAAGGATAATCGGAGTTAATTCAGTAGGCAGACTTAACAGGTTAATTTCTGACAGAACAATAAAGGAATATATCCGCATAGCCGAAGCCTTTCAGGAAAAGAAAATTACTGACATAGCACAGCAGATTTATGAAAAAAGGGATGATGTAAAAACAATTCTAATTGCAGGACCTTCCAGCTCAGGAAAGACAACAACCGCAAAACGTCTATCATTGGCTCTTAAGGTAATGGGCTTTGATCCGATCGATGTTGGCCTCGATAATTATTATGTGGGAACAGATAAAACTCCCCTTGATGAACATGGCAAGCCGGATTTTGAATGTCTTGAAGCACTAGATATTCCCTTCCTGAATGAGCAGCTTCTTTCTTTTATGGCCGGGAATGAAATCACACTTCCTGTTTTCGATTTTAAGGAAGGAAGGCGCAGGGAAACAGGGGGCAAGAATATAAGTCTGGGTAATAGGACAATTCTCATTCTGGAAGGCATTCATGGACTTAACGACGGACTGACCCCGCAGATAAAAAAAGAAACCAAGTTTAAAATTTATATATCACCCTTAACACAGTTAAACCTTGACGATCATAACCGAATACCAACCACAGATACCAGGTTATTAAGACGAATGGTAAGGGATTACCAGTTCCGCGGAGCAGGTGCATTAAGAACCTTTGATATGTGGCCAAGTGTAAATAGGGGCGAGCAGAAGCATATTTATCCTTTCCAGAACAGCGCCGATGTAGCATTTAACTCTTCTCTGGATTATGAACTGTCTGTTTTAAAATTTTATGCCGAGCCCTTACTTCGCACTGTTAAACCCGGAATGAAAGAATATGCAGAAGCCTCCAGGCTGCTTTCCTTCCTGGCAAACTTTGCACCGATTCCTCCCCAGTATGTTCCGGGGACAAGCATATTAAGAGAATTTATAGGAGATTCGGAATTTAAATATTAGCTCTTTTGTAAAAGGGCAGTTTGCAAATTTCCGCCTTTATTAATTTTCCCCTTACCTCTATCTCCGCCTCTTTGCCAGGAATATTGCTTTCGGTTTGAATCATTGCCATAGCCATGGATTGTTTCAAATAAGGCAGATAGGTTCCGGATGTAGTAATGCCAATTTCGGTGTTGTCCATATACACAGGACAGTTTTCCCTTAGTACGCCCCTTTCCAATGCTCTAAGGCCTGTCCTAATTCTGCTTTTTTCCATTTTTATTTTTCTGGCTAATGCTTCCTTTCCCAAAAAGCTGCTCTTGTCCATTTTAACGGCAAAGGAAAGCTCCGCTTCAAAGGGATCGATCTCTTCACTCATTTCATGACCGTATAAGGGCATGGAAGCTTCAAGCCTAAGTGTATCCCTTGCCCCAAGTCCGCAGGCAATAAGACCCTCATCCCTTCCTGCCAGCAAGAGTTTTTCCCAAATTATTTTTATATCTTCGTTTTTACAGTAAATTTCAAAACCTATTTCTCCTGTATAACCTGTTCTGGATATTAAGCATTCAATCTCTGCAATCTTAGCTTTTTCTATAAATGAATAATATTGCTGAGGAATATCGCCGATTAACATGGATAGAATTTTGACAGAAGCAGGACCCTGAAGGGCTGCCTGTGCATAATTATCAGATGCATCCTCAAAGAAAGCCTCTATTTTCCTTTCCTGCCGGAAAAGATCCAGATGGTTTTTTATCCATGCGGCATCTTTTTCCCTATTTGCAGCATTTACCACCAGAAGAAAGAGATCATCCTTCATTTTATAAACAATTAAATCATCAATAATCCCCCCGGCTAAATTGCACATCAGGGTATATCTTACCCTGCCTTCTTTTAAACTGGAAAAATCATTGGTAAAAAGCAGTTGAATTGCCTGATAAGCATCCTTTCCGGAAATAAAAAATTCACCCATATGGGATACATCAAAGAGCCCAGCTTTTTCCCTTACAGCCATATGCTCATTAATTATTCCTGTTTCATATTGAATCGGAAGAAGGTAGGAAGCATAGGGATAAATTTTGCCGCCATTTCCCGCGTGCCAGTCATATAAAGGGGTTTTTTTATCCATATATAATAATACAGAACATTTTGAAAAATTAAAGGAGGCACTACCATGATTTTTTTATTAAAATACATTAGAATTATTAATATAATTATATGAAGATCTTACTGGTAAATAAAATAGCCGAGAAAAATGAGCTAAAATCCCATTCAGAGTTATTTAATGAATTAAAAATAGATATTCAAGAATTTTCAATAAACCCAAAATCGGAAAATGAGCTTTCCCGTTTTTCTTCCCTCTTTGAAATCAATGATGATGATGAAGGTATTGAAATTAATGAAGTGCCGGGATATATCCTAATTATCTCTTCCTTATCAAAAAAATGGTACGACTTTTTAGCTGGATTTTCCTGCGGCTTATCTATCCCCCTTTTAGTTTTCGGTCATGATGCAATTCCTGGAATTTCACATGAATTTGAATCCTGTTATACATTTTTTGACAACGAGAATTCCCTTAGAACATTTTTTGAGTTTGAAGCTGAAGCTTTTAAAAAACAAGAGGCAGCCAGAGAAATAATCAGAGCCCAGAATAATCTTCTAAAAAGGGGAGTCCCTGTTACCGTGGAGTCACTTGCCCAATGTGTAGCGGAAGGCAAGGTACAGGAACTTGGTCTCTTTATTACCGCAGGGTTTTCGCCTGACACCCGAAATAAGGCAGGAATTCCGCTGCTTAATATTGCTGCCAGAAATAACAGGCGTGAAATAATAGGAGCACTTCTGTCCTTTAATGCAGAACTGAACATTATTTCAGAAGACAGGGGAAGTACAGCGTTAATAGACAGTGTAATGACAAAGAATTTTGAGCTAATGAAGGATCTGTTAAAAGCAGGAATAAATGTAAATATTCAAAGCAGGGACGGGCAGACAGCATTAATAATTGCTGTCGGAATAGAGGATGAAAAATATGTAGAAGCCCTGATTAATGCCGGCTCCGATCCTGATATAGAAGACAGTATGGGGATGAGCGCAAGACAGTATGCATTGCTGTTCAGCAGCGAAAAACTTGGAAAATATTTTAATGAAAGAAAAATCCAATAATTCTGCCGATCTAATAGATCTAATATATGAAAAAATACTAGAGGCGAGATACTGCACCGCCTTTACAGGTGCAGGCATTAGTACCCTCTCGGGAATCCCCGATTTCCGTGGAAAGGATGGAATATATAAAAACCCCGGTTTATCAGAAAAAATTTTTGACCTAAAATACTTCCTGATCGATCCAAAAATATTTTATGAGGGAGCTTCTTCATTAATTTACAAGCTCGATGAAAAAACCCCTTCCATTGTGCACTTGGTTCTTTCGAAGCTGGAAGAGAAATCCATATTAAAAGCTATAATTACCCAAAACATAGATCTCCTTCATCAAAAGGCCGGCTCAAAAAATATTTTGGAAATTCACGGCTCACCGGAAACACATTATTGCTTAAATTGCAATGGAGTAAGTCTTTCTTATGATGAAGCTTCAGCTATTATTAACAGGGGAGAAATGCCCCAATGCCCAAAATGCGGAAAGATATTAAAACCTGCCATCACATTTTTTGGAGAAAATTTGCCGGAAAAGGCAATGAACGAAGCCATTAGGCATGCCGAACTGACTGACCTTATGCTTGTTTTGGGAACCAGCCTCAGCGTTTTCCCTGCCGCTTCCATTCCGCAGATATGCCTTAAAAATGGCGGGGAAATAATTATTGTAAATAATATGCATACATTTTTGGACGAATATGCTATCATTCATTGTGATGATCTGGAAATTGTATTTGAAAGATTAAAGCAATTAATATAAAATAATAATAAAGGAGAAGAAAATGGTTTTAATTCGGAGTCATGTTTTAAAAATCTTGTTTTTTGTTTTACTGCTTAATCTAATGGTTGTACCCGGCCTTGAAGCACAATCCCTTGGAAGCGGTATGAGCTTTGGAGGTTCGGCAGGCCTTTTTAACCTTCCCGGCGGAAGAATCGGCTGGCCCAGAAATAATCAATTTGGGTTTGATATTGGCTATCACATGCTTTCCCGCAGCGGCAGAATTACACATATTCCAAAAATTGCATTGAGTTTGTTCAGCTGGGTGGAAATTACCGGTGCTCTGGATATTAGGCCGAATACAAACAGTAATGCGGACACCCTTTTAGGTGCAAAATTACAGCTTGACAGGCTGTTAAATATGGGAACCTCCATAGCTGTTGGAGGGAATATGCAGTTTATTAATAATTTCGCCTCCAGACTTAGTGCTTATCAACTCTATGTTACATCCACCTATTCTGGAACCTTTTTTACCATGCCTGCAGAAACTACCCTTTTTTTGGGAAAGACCTTTGTTCCAAATAATAGCAACTCAGATATTGATTTTGGTATGGGATTTGACTTATTCCTTTTTCCCGGAACCTTCAATGGGCTGGTCCGCTGGGTAACCGATTTTTCCAATTTTTCTTACAGTTATGGTGCATATAATACAGCCAGCAGGGGCATTGTAAATACCGGAATAAGAATAGATCTTTCAAGGATTCCTGTTTTCAATAATTTCAAATTCATCGTGGATGTAATAATTACCGATGCACTGGATTCCACCAGGGCTTTTTCCCTTGGTTTTGTTTTTGGACTGCCTGTAATGTAAAAAGCAATTATCTATCTCTTGACAAAAATATATGGCTGGGTGATTCTTTTACATGGCATTTTCCCGCTTTATTGAATCATTAAACGCCTTTTTCTCTAACACCATAATTTTGTCTGCCCTAACCTCATGGTTTTTGGCTCAGTTGGTAAAGGGAATAATTTCGCTTTTAAACTCTGGCAATAGGAGCCTTAGGGAGGTTATGGAAGCAATTTTCTGGCGGACAGGTGGAATGCCTTCCAGCCATGCATCCATTGTATCTTCCATGGCAACGGCTGTTGCCTTTGCAGAAGGGGTGGATTCAAATCTCTTTGCTGTGACATTATTTATCGCTCTTGTAGTTATGAGGGATGCAATGGGTGTCCGCAGGGCCTCCGGTCTTCAAGCAAAAGCGCTTAATATATTGGGTAAACAGATAGCGGATCATCAGGAGACAGAATTCAGTCCTCTAAAGGA
>Ga0099364_10014372_pt1 | contig 10542 bp, 6 predicted proteins | sample TergutTh196P3_FD_73070 | JGI IMG/M metagenome (GOLD analysis project Ga0099364, IMG submission 73070) | Microcerotermes parvus P3 segment gut microbial communities from Pointe-Noire, Republic of the Congo - Th196 P3 | ecosystem: Host-associated > Arthropoda: Insects > Digestive system > Gut ...
CGAACGAACTGTTTGTTCAAGCAGAGCAACCGATTCAGACCATTCAGATTCTCAACCTCAGCGGACAAATTGCGATGCAACAATTCGGAGACAAAACTTCGATTGATGTAGGCATTTTGCCACGTGGTACTTACATTGTACGCATTGTGTTTGCCGATGGATCAGTGTTTGTGTCGAGGATTGTGAAGTAACACCGTCGCCGTCGCTAACAAAAAAAAAACGAAATATCTTTGATATTTCGTTTTTTTTTTGTACCTTTGTATCGAGAAAATCTTAACACGCAATCTGTGGATAGGAAAAGCAGATTAGACATTAGTCATTAACCAATTTTAATCGTGAAAATCCAATGTTAAAAAAAACCATATTCTGTATATTTGTCGTCTTTTGTTTCTTTGGGGGCTTGTATTCTTGCGACCCCAAATCTGAAGCCCGTCTGCAAATTTGGCTCGACCACATAACGGTTCCGGGCGAAGAAAATGTACAATTTCTAACTATCGAAACCGATCCCGATCGCGAGTGGACGGTAACCGTAGATCCGAGCAACGACTGGTGTTTTGTAGAACCGTCGAGCGGAATGGGTAACGAAATGGCGATAATTACCTGTCTCGAAAACGATAGCGAATACAACCGCACAGCGACCATCACCACAACACTAAAAAACAGCAACGGCACTAAGGCATCCGTTTATCTCACGCAATCGCCTCTTGCAACGCTTGATGTTAGCGGTGCTATATTCACCGGAAGTGCAGCATCTACATTGACGTTCGATGTCAAAACTCAGGCTTATTGGTCGGCAGTCATCACAGCCGGCGAGGACTTTTGCTGGGTTACGTCGCCATCGACCGGCGAGGGAGACGGAAGTTTCAACGTAGCCTTCGAGGCTTACAACGGTACAAGTTCGAGAAATGCCAACCTGCGAATAACCGGTGTCAGACAAGAAATCAATCTCACGCTGACACAAGGATTTTCGGCAACGCGTCCGCCGCAAGATATTCCTCAGCGAATCGAACTTCCCGAAGTGAAAAACACACGTTGGTTTGTTCAACACAAATACTACGCAATGGAATACGACACCGCACAACGCCACACGGTTTGGGTGGCTTACGTGTTCAACGATGCATACAACCAAAAAAACGTGAGCCGAACCAACAAATGGGCGTTCGACGTCATCATTCCGCCACAGTTTCAATCCCTCAACAGCACATCGCAAACCTTTGCCGCATGGGGCTACGACCGTGGACATTTGGTTGCTTCCGACGACCGCGTGTTTTCTGATTCTGCCAACTGGGAAACGTTTTATTACACCAATATGAGCCCGCAAACCGGCACGGCTTACGGACTCAATCAAGGTGTGTGGGCTACGCTCGAAGCCCTTGTCAGGAAATGGGCACAAGCAGCGGATTGCGACACGCTCTACGTTGTAACCGGCGGTGCTATCAATCCGGGTGTGGAAGTGATCGGCACCATCCCCGAACGAAACAATGTTACGATTCCGAAATACTACTACAAAGCACTCGTCAAGCGAAAAGGCGACGATTTCACCGGCATCGCTTGGTGGTTGGAAAACAAAATATATCCAACACGAGCCATAACGACTTACGAAAACGCCATGACCATCCGCGAATTGGAACAAAAAACCGGTATCAACTTTTTTCCAAATCTGAAATACGTCTTTCCGGGAAATCCGAATTTGGAGGAAGAAGTGGAGACCGTCATGAATACGTCTCGTTGGCCGCTTTAATTAAACAAATAAACAAACAAACAAATAAATAAACAACCATGAAAACAATCCTAAAACTCATGACTATGTTTGCACTGATTGCACTAACAGCCCTCAGTTGCAAAAAAACGCCGACTTATCAAGAACCGGCATTATCGGTTTCGCGAGAAGGTGTAGCACCCTCCAATGAAATCGTTTTTGAAAATCTCTCTAACGAAGGTGCAACCGTTTCGTTTAACGTAATCAGTAATCGAGAATGGTCGATTTCAATGACGAGCTCTTCCGAAGGTTGGTACCACCCTATACCTGTTGCTACAGCGGGTAGAATAGACGGTGCCAACAACCAAACCATCACCGTTAACGTGGACCAAAATTCCGGTGCAGGCAGAACGGTAACATTTACCGTTAAGGCAGCCTACCTGACGGCAACGGTTAGAATTTCCCAACTCAGTGCATCAGGCACTATCGAAGGAGACGGCTCGAAAGACAATCCTTACACCGTGGCACAAGCCATTTCGTTTACGGATGCAACACCGCAAGTGAATGACAAATGGGTAAGCGGCTATATTGTTGGTGGCATACTGATAGACGAGAGCATTACCAATCTCGTTACTAATCCTGAAGGGTATGTTTTTGACAGTATCGGTATTCGCTCTACGGCTGTGATGATTGCAGATGATCCGGAAGAAAAAGATCCTGCCAAAGTGTTGTTGGTTAGATTAAACAATGCGGAAGGAGCGGTTGCTTCGACTGCTCGTCCGGCATTAAATATGGTTGACAACTGCAACAACTATAAAACCGTTATAAAAGTTGAAGGCGACATTTTTAGATATTTTGGAGTTCCGGGGATTCAACGTTTGACGGATTTCGAAGGTGGAAATAAAGGTTGTGGAGATGGTCCCGGACCTATTGTAGATCCCGATCCTGTAGCCTCATTGATAGAGGATTTTGAATCGTTTACTTCCGGACCCGGTACGGCTTATATGAATACGCAATCCAACAGCAAAGGCTGGAGAGGCGTAAGCGTACAAGGTACATTGGAAGCCAATGTGCGAGTGGAGAATAGCAACAACTATGTGCAATTTTCGGCACACCGCAACACCGGCGTAACAGATGGAGCAACACAAGAATTTTGGCTGATCTCACCACGTTTGGATTTAGATGCAGCAACTGATAAAACACTGAGCTTTGACCTCGCAGCAATCTGGTACAACGCCAACACAACGTTCGAAGTGTATATCTTAGATAGCGAAAATCCGGCTACAGCCAACAAAGTTAAATTGACATTCCAAGAACCCGTTAATCCGCCTACAAGTGGCACTCCTTTGGTGTATACACCATCGGGCAACGTTGATTTGTCGGGACATACCGGTGTTAAACGTATCGGTTTTTACTACAAAGGCACCAGCGGAAGTGGCAACTCGACAACTTACCAGTTAGACAATTTCAACTTCGGCGGTGGAGCTGTTGCAACACTTACCGTTAATCCGGCTTCGCTTTCGTTTGAGCCCGAAGGAGGTGCAAAATCGTTTATGGTAAGCAGCAACCAAAGCTGGACAGCCACCTCGTCTGATGAAACCAATTTTGCAGTAACTATTGATGGAAACGAAGTAACGGTTACTGCCACAGAAAATGAAGGCTCATCGCGTACTGCCGAAATTACCGTAAAAACAACCGACAACAGCATCACAAGAATTGTAAGCGTATCTCAAGCATCGCCCAATGTATTGGCAGCATGGGATTTTGCATCTGCGACAGATTTAACAGCCGCCTCAGGTGCGGTGATCAGCAAAACAGCGAGTGGTGGTATAAGTTACACCGAAAGCAGCCGCACCATATATTGCAGCGGTTGGGACGGAACAGCAGGGAAACATTGGTTGCTGACCATTCCGGTATCCAAAGATGTGTCGGGAACAATTGTAGTAGATTTCATTGGGTTTGGAACAAATACAGGTCCTAGAAACTGGAAGATACAATCTTCATCAGATAATACCAATTGGACAGATGGCGACAGCTATACGTTGGCAAATGTCGCTTATAGTCATGCCGACGCTCAAAAATCGGTAAGCGTAACCTTGCCGGCTACCATACCTGCCGGTGGCACGTTGTATATCCGTTTGGCAACAACAGATTTGGTTTCTATTGCCGGCAATACGGTTGCAAGCGGCGGTAATAGCCGTTTAGCAACGGTTGTCGTAAGTTATTAAACCGTAAACTTTGTAATTCTCTCTCGTTGAGCGGAGATATATCTCCGCTCAACGATTTAAAAAACTTAAATGCTCAAAATCCGACAACATAGCATAATTGCCTTCATCTTTTGCACGATGATTGTTTCGTCGTGCAAAGAACGGGAAAACGATGTAGCAACGTTGAATATCGCACTCGGTCAAACTACGGTTTCTGCCGGTGCGAGTAGGCAAACGATGACCATCGAAACCAATTCCAAGCAGACGTGGACAGCCACAGTGGAATCGAACGGGAGTTGGTGTGTAGTTACGCCGTCGAGCGGAACAGGCAGTGCTTTTGTGTCGGTCAATGTTGCGGAAAACACACCCGATATCACGCGAACGGCAACGATTACGATTACAATCGACAAGACTTCCCAATCTGTCAACCTCACGCAACGCGGTGTTCCGAATGGCATTGAAATTCCGGAAATCAAAAATCGACGTTGGTGTATTCAGCACCAATACTATGCTTTGGAGTTTGATACCGCACAACGGCACTCGATTTGGGTGGCTTATGTGTTCAACAATCATTACAATCTTAACAACGTTACGCGTCCCAATCCGGATCCTTGGATCTACGATCCGCAGATTCCGAGAGAGTTTCAATGGGCTTATCCTCACAATCCGGATGCACCCGGAGCAGGCAATTTTCCGACCCTTCCGGGTTATGATCGCGGACATTTGATAGCCTCTGCCGACCGCTTGTTCAACTCTGCAGCAAATTTGGAAACATTTCATATTTCCAATGCAAGTCCGCAAGTGGGACGGTATTTCAATCAGCATATTTGGGAAAGTCTCGAAAGTTTGGTCAGAAGATGGGCACGTGCCTCCGATTGCGATACGCTCTATGTGGTAACCGGCGGTGCTATCAACCCCGGCGTTGAAACACTGGGAAGGATTGGCTCTCGCAACAATGTAACTATCCCAAAATACTATTACAAAGCACTTGTGAAACGCAAAGGCAATGATTTTACAGGTATTGCGTGGTGGTTTGAAAACAAACAACACAGCAGTACAACTGTAACAAACTACTCCTACGCAATGACCATTCGCGAATTGGAACAAAAAACCGGTATCAACTTTTTCCCAAATTTGAAATATGCCCTTCCGGGAAATCCGAACTTGGAGGAAGACGTAGAAACAACGATGAACACAGCTCGATGGCCACTTTAAATCATAAATCATAACTCATAAATCATAAATAATTAAACATGAAACACCCTCTAATAACCCTGCTACTCCTACTCATCGTAGCCGTAGCGAATGCACAAACCTACAGCATGATGTTTTACAACGTCGAGAATTTGTATGATACGGAAAAAGATCCGGTCAATTTCGATGAGGAGTTTACGCCTCAAGGTGCCTACAAATGGGACGACAAAAAGTATTGGGTCAAAATTGACCGTCTGACGGAAGTTTTTCAAAAAATCGGGGAAACCACAGGCGGTTTTCCGATTTTGATTGGCTTGTGTGAGGTCGAAAATCGTTCGGTATTGCAAGATTTGACCAATTCGCCGCGTGTAGCTACTGCAAAATACCAGATTGTGCACTACGATTCGCCCGATGCACGTGGCGTGGATGTGGCGTTTTTGTATCGCAACGATGTGATAGAATATGTGTCGAGCAAACCGCTCCGCGTTACGAATCCGGACGATGAAAGATGGCGAACGCGCGACATTTTATGGTTTACCGGAAAAATTGATGGCGAAACGTTTCATTTTTTTGCCAACCATTGGCCCTCTCGGCGTGGTGGCGAACGGGCTTCTGCACCGCGTCGCGAATTGGCAGCATCCGTATTGCGTCATGTGATCGATTCGCTGCAAAACGTTGATGCAAGTGCAAAATTCGTCGTAATGGGCGACTTCAACGATGATCCGAACAACAGAAGCGTGGAAAGAGTGCTGCGTGCCAAAGGCACCACCCGAAATATGCAAACCGGCGATTTGTTCAACCCCATGCACGCTATGTGGAGAGCCGGACTCGGCACATTGGCTTACAACGATGGCTGGAATTTGTTCGATATGATTTTGGTTTGCCAAAATCTTATCAACGGCGATAAAGATCGCTTCCAACTGCATAGCCCACCAAGAAGTAAATATCAAGCCTTTATCTTCAACAAACCCTTTCTGATGCAACAAGAAGGACGTTACAAAGGCTATCCTTGGCGTATGTACGTGGGAAGCACGTATCATGGCGGATATTCAGACCATTTTCCGGTGTATATCTACGTGTCTAAATAATGATGATTTATGAATTATGAATGATGATTTGCTTCGCCCGGTCGCACTCATAACCCCATAAATCATAAATCATAACCCATAAATCATAAATCATAACCCATAAATCATAAATCATAACCCATAAATCATAAATCATAACCCATAAATCATAAACAAATAAACATGAAACACACCCTAATAACCCTACTACTCCTACTCACCGCGAGTCTTTCGCTGTTTGCACAAAGCGAGCAATTGGGCGGAACCGCCATTGACCGAGTGAACAACAAGTCTTTACAAGGTGCAAACGTTCAGGTGAGCAATAACATTGACCGGTTTTCCACAACAACAAACGAATTCGGCCAGTTTTCTTTTTCAAATCTGTATGCCGGCGTTTGGCAATTGGTGATTTTTGCCGATGGTTTTGGAAACTACGAAACACCAATCACTGTGCAAAGCGGCTCTACACTGAACTTGGGAACCATTTTCATGTATCCCGCCATGGTAAGCAACATTCAAGCCTTGTCGGACATGAGCTCGCTCGAAAGCGAAACGTCTGACTACGTGCAAAGCGGACCCGCCTTGCTGAGTGCATCACAAGACGTGTTTACCAATCTTGCCAACTTCAAATTCAGCGAAATGCGTTTCAAAGCAAGAGGCTACGACTGGAATCTCGGAAAAACCTATCTGAATGGCTTATTGATGAATGATGTAAACACCGGTAATTCGCCGTTTTCGCTTTGGGGCGGTTTGAACGATGCCATGCGAAACCAAGAAAGTACCAGCGGTATGGAGCCTACAACATTTGCTGTCGGAAACATTTCCGGAATGACCAATGTAATCACTCGTGCATCTCAAATTCGAAAAGGCTACAGCATCAATTATGCAAGTTCGGGAAGTACTTACGCACACCGTTTGGGTGTAACATGGTCGAACGAAATCGCCAACGATTGGTTTTTGGCATACGCCGTTTCCTTTCGCTACAGCAATCCCGACAACCCGTTGAATTGGACAACCGGCACGTTTTACCAAGGCGTTTCCTACTTTTTGGGAGTGGAAAAAAAGTTTGACCTTCGACAAAGTTTGGCACTAACCGTTTTGGGTGCACCCATCAAACGCGGTGTGAGTGCGGCATCTACGCAAGAAGTTTACGATATGTTGGAAGACCCTTACTACAATCCGAATTGGGGCTATCAAAACGGAAAAATCCGCAACGCCCGAATGCGTAATTCGCACGAACCGGTTGTGATGTTGGATTATTCCAACCGAATCAACAACCGTTTCAAACTATCCGCAGCAGCAAGTTATCGTTTTGGTAACAACGGCTACACTGCCCTCGATTGGTACGATGCACCGGATCCGCGTCCGGATTATTACCGCTATTTGCCGAGCTATTTTACCGCTAACGACGGTAAACGGGAGGAAATTCTGAGAGGCTGGATGACCAATGAAAATATCCGCCATATCAATTGGGACGAGCTCTATAATGTGAATTACAACAACGATGTCGAGTTAAATGGTGTAACCATTAACGGAAATAAAGGTCAAAGTATTCCCGGCTTGCGTTCGAAATATGTGATTGAAAACCGTCGTGCCGACCAACACGATATCAACACCGGAATTACGGTTAATGTCTTGGTCAACGATTTTCTGAAAGTGAACGGTGGTCTGGCTTATCGTTGGAATCGTACCGAATATTTCAAAGAAATGTACGACTTGATGGGTGGCGATTTTTGGTTAGATGTTGACCAATTTGCCGAACGGGATTTTCCAAATTCCGAAGCCATTCAAAACGACATGAACAATCCAAACCGGATCATCAAAGAGGGCGACAAATACGGCTACAACTACTATGCTTTCACGCAAACAGAAAAAGTTTGGGCGGTTGCACATTTCAACATCGGTAAATTAGATGCTTATGCGGGTGGAGACATTGGTTTCACGTCATTTTATCGAGATGGTTTATATCAAAAAGGACTTTTCCCCGATAATTCTTACGGAAAATCGGAAACCCTGTCGTTTTTGAGTTATTCCGGTCAGTTGGGCGGAAATTATCAGATAACCGGCAATCATATTTTGAGTGCCAATATGAATTATGTTCAACGTGCACCCTATTTTCAGGATGCGTTTATCTCGCCACGTACACGAAACTCGACGGTCGAAAATCTGGAACCGGAAAAGATTTTTGCTGCCGATTTGAGTTACAGTTTGCGAATGTCTTCGATGAAGTTTCGGTTGAGCGGATTTTTTACACAAATCATGGATCGCAGTCGCGTGATGATGTTTTACGATGATTTCTATCGGGCGATGAGTAATTTTGCGATGAGTGGAATCGACCAACGCCATCTTGGTGTGGAATTTGGTGCTGATGTATATGTTTGGAACGGCTTTTCAGTGAAAGGTGCAGTGGCTTACGGCGATTATATCTACACATCTAACCCATTGCTCACACAAACCGTAGACAACAGCAACGATGTTTTGAGCAATCAACTTGTGCGTTGGGACGGCAGCTACGTATCCGGAACACCGCAATTGGCAACGAATCTCGGCATCGAATATCGGGCACCGAGCAGCTGGTGGGCAGGTGTTGATTTGAATTATTACAATTATACCTATATTGATATGAACCCACTTCGCCGTACAACAGAGGTGCGTAATGCAGCTTTAGATCCTGAGCAAATGATGCATCAAGAAATGTTCTCACCCGGCTTTGTGCTCAATGCCAATATCGGTCAATGGCGAACCATCAACCGCAAATACAACGTTGGCATCATGCTAACCATCAACAATATCTTGAACAATCAAAAACTGCAAAGCGGTGGCTATGAACAATCGCGCCTGTCAAGAGAAATAGACGATGATGGCAGACGAGTGGATCAATACACACCTTTCCCATCTAAGTATTTTTATATGAATGGAACGTCTTATTTTTTGAATGTTTTCCTTCGATTCTAACTAACCTTTTATACTAATGAAACCTATGAAACCTATGAAAACTATATCAAAACTCTGTCTGTTCGCCATTGCAATGCTTGCATTCCCGGCGTGCAACGATAAATTCGACAATCCCAACAGGTATCAACCCTTTGATCCGACAGGGAAAACCATCATCACTATTGCAGACTTAAAGAAAAGCCTGTGGACTCGGGACAATTTTCTGACAAACGTTTGGGTTACCACCGCCATCAGGGAAGGCGAATACGTAACAGCCTATGAAGAAATTGCTCACGCAAGTATCATTTTGCAAGATGTTTATATCCAAGGACGAGTGATTTCGGACGACCGAGAAGGCAATTTTTACAGAAGTTTGTGTATTCAAGATGAAACGACCGGAATTACTGTAAAATTAGGCAGAAACGGCTTGTACAATTTTTACGAGCTTGGACAAACCGTTTATGTCAAATGCCAAAATTTGGTGCTTGGATTTTATCGAGGTATGTACGAATTAGGTGCTTATCCGGATGAAGAAACCTACTATGCAACCTCGTATATTGATGTGCCAACGCTTTTTTCGGAACACGTTTTTGCAGGCGATCCGAACGATCTGCAACCAATCCAACCAAGAGAAATCAGCATGAGCCAAATGGCAAGAAATATCACGTATGATATCTATGGCAATGCGGAAATCCATTTTGACAGTTTGCGATACGATATGTTGTTGGGAACATTGGTCAAAGTCGTAGACTTAAAACACGACTCTACCGATCGTTTTCTCGGCAATCTGTATCCTATTTATAAAGATATTGTCGGTAGTAGAGCCCGTCGAACGGGTATGGAAATTAAACCGGAATTGCAACCCAAAGATGTTATCCTAACTTGGGCTTTGTCAGCCGTAGATGCTCAAAACCTCGGTAGTCAGAAAGCCATCGAAGCCGATACTTCTAAGGTCGTTTTCCTAAGAGGTAATATCCCCAATCAAGAAGTCGTTACACACGCATTGGACGTAAAGGGAAATAGTGTTCTGCTGTTCATCCCTTCTACAATGGCTTTATCGGTCAGTCATTATTACAGTCAGATGGGTTATCGCACGCCTCTTGTCGTTAGAACGAGCGGTTATGCACGCTTTGCAGGACAATTGGTACCCAAAGACGGCAACCGCGATTTTGTTGGAATTATCGGCATTTACTCCGACAGACGACTGCGGGCAGGCAACATGGTGCGTTATCCCGATTTTCAACTGTTATTACGTGACTTGAACGATGTAATTATTCCATAATGTAATTATTCATCAAGAATCCGACCCTGATCCTGAAGAATAAAAGTAAGAATTAAGAATAAACCACATAAAAAACTTATCAAAACTATACTATCATGCAATACAAAAAAACACATCACCATTTTGCCCTCAAGCAACCAAAAAAACCTTATAAACACA
>Ga0099364_10014373_pt1 | contig 10542 bp, 6 predicted proteins | sample TergutTh196P3_FD_73070 | JGI IMG/M metagenome (GOLD analysis project Ga0099364, IMG submission 73070) | Microcerotermes parvus P3 segment gut microbial communities from Pointe-Noire, Republic of the Congo - Th196 P3 | ecosystem: Host-associated > Arthropoda: Insects > Digestive system > Gut ...
AGAAATATAACGGTATATATTATATCTTCAGCATCAACTGGCCTCGCGGCAACCCGCGCTCTGTCGTTTGTCACCGGTCTAATAGTTTGGAAGGCCCATGGGAATCCAAAGTCGTCGCCATGGAAGGCATCCTGTATGACGGCAGCAGCACCGGTACTGACGGAAGAGGCGCCGGCCCCGCACAAGGCTCTATCGTTGAAGATAGTAACGGTAATTTCTGGGGGTGCGTATTTCGCGACAGCGGACCGGTAGGACGCGCCCCTTGGGTGATGCCCATCACATGGGCGGACGGTTGGCCTCTGTTCGGAAAAGATGAACATGGTATAGGAACCTATACCAATTTGTCGCGCGGCGGTCCAAAGCCCGTTCAGGGAAAACCGCTCAAAAGCATTGTTGCTTCAGATGAGTTTGACAATAGCGGAAAAAAACCGCAGTATATTGATTCGCCCAAACCTGCCCGTGTCAGTTTCGTGGAAGGAGAATATGATTATAATGGTTCCAACCTTAAGATGGTCTGGCAATGGAATCACAGTCCGGATAACCGTTATTGGTCTCTGACCGAGCGGAGCGGTTGGTTACGGCTTAAGGCAATGTTAAACAGCACAGCCGAAGAGAGGCATCTCCTCAACGCCCGTAATACTTTGACACAGCGGGTCTTCGGTCCGCAGTGTGCAGCGGCGGTCTTCCTTGACGTATCCAAGATGAAAGAAGGCGACGAATCTGGAATCACGCTTTTTGCTGCCAAGTATGGTTCGATTGGCGTCAAGATGGAAGGGGGCAACAAATTTATAGTAACAACCCTCAGCAACGATTGGCAACGTGGTCACAACACAAACGCTGGCAAGGAAAGCGCCCGCATACTGCTGAAAGGAAGGAAGATATACCTGAAAGCGGAAGGCGATTTTACGGTAGCCAATAATGGCGCAGTCAATCCGGGTAATTTTTTCTATAGCTATGACGGCAAAAAGTGGGAACAACTCGGTGAAACGCTGAACATGACATACGGCACAGGCAACCATTTCATGGGCTACCGTTTTGGGCTTTACAACTTTGCCAAAATAAGCGAAGGAGGCTATGTGGACTTCGATTTCTTCCGCATTAACAATAGCATTACGAAGTAAAAGTAAACAATCATGAATCCATTGACAAATAATAAATAAAACAATAATGATGAAAAAAAGAATTTTTTTGATAAGAAAACCGTTAGCGACCGCACTGTCAGCAGTTTTATTGCTTAGTTTTAGCGCTACAAGAGACGGAAACAATCAGCCGGAAAACACGCCCCCTGTTGAGAAGACGACGTATCGTACAGCGGGCAACCCCTATCTGCCGCTGTGGGAACATTTGCCTGACGGCGAGCCGCGCGTCTTTGAAGACCCCGACAATCCGGGTAAATTTCGCTTTTATATCATCGGCTCGCACGACGTCCGCTTTGGCAGTTACTGCGGGCCGGATATAAGGGCATGGTCGGCGCCGGTAGAAGACCTGTCAGAATGGCGCGACGAAGGCCCTATCTTCACCTATCCGATTGAGGGACAGTGGGATGTCATGTATGCGCCCGACCTTGTAGAGGTGAAGCGTAAAGACGGTAAGAAGGAATATTATCTGTATCCGCACAGCCGCGGTCGTAACAGAGAGCCGATGGTTGCTAAGGGAAGCCGACCGGACGGACCTTTTACGCCTGTCAACATGACACCCGATGGCACAGGTACAGTCGCAGGCAGTACGATGGGCTTCGACCCTTCTGTTTATATAGACTATATAACCGACCGGAGAGACCCTGATTTTAAGATCGGATTCAGGGCCTACGGGTTCTGGGGCTTCCAACGGTCGTTGGCTGCCGAGTTAGACCAGAACACGATGTACTCGGTCAGGCCCGGAACGGAAGTTATCCCCTATTTTATTCCCGCCAGCTCGCGGTATGGCGCACTCAGAGACCCGGAAGGAACAGTCTACCCTAATGTATATCCGGGTGAAGACCTTACTACTTTCAACTTTTTTGAAGCGGCGTCCATACGCAAGGTAGGCAATAAGTTTATATGGGTTTTCAGCGGATATTCGGGCCCCGACTATGGACTTGGCAGTACGAACTCCTCATTGCGGTATGCCTACGGCGATACGCCGTTAGGACCGTGGAAAAGCGGAGGCGTCCTTGTCGACTCACGCGCGCCGGTAACCAGTCAGGACGGCTCTACGTTGATAACGAGTAATGGCGGCCATAACACACATGGCAGCATTCAGCAGATCAACGACCAGTGGTATGTGTTCTACCATAGACCGCCAAGGGGGTTTGGCTTTGCACGCCAACCGATGGTAGCGCCGCTCACTATCCAATGGGACCAGAAAACGGTAGCGCAAGGCGGAAAAGTTACGATCAGAGGATACGACCCGTATTCGGATGATAACATTTGGACAGCAAAGGATAAAGAAGGTAATGAATATACGGGAGCCGAAGTGACCTCCGAAGGGTTCCATATCTACGGCCTCGATCCCTATCAATATTATTCTGCAGGATATGCCTGTTATCTTTCCAACACCGAGACACAACAGGATTCGTGGGATATATGGGATAACCACATGCCCATCACAAACGTACAAAACGGACATATCATCGGATATAAGTATTTCGGTTTCGGCGGATTGAACCGTAACATGAAAGGATTGAAAGCCTTCGAAGGAACGAAACCCGGTAACAACACTGTGTTCAATCTGTTCCTTACACCAAGGACTATGGGTTCGTTCAAGGTCAATGTATGGTTGGACGGTCCGTGGGACAACGATACATGGCAAGGAAAGAAAATCGGCGAGATAACAGTCCCTGTCAACGCTGCCCGCGAGACGACAAGGTTCACAGTCAATGTGTCTGAATTTGTTGACCGGTTAGATAAGAAGCACGCTATCTTCTTAGTAGTGGAGAGCGCAGGCATGGGAAGAGGGCCAGGGACAGGTCCGGGTGGTCTTTGCGATCTGATAGGTCTGGGATTCAGTTCGGACAAAATAGAAATCGTCCGTCCGGTAGCGCCGACGGTAAGTATAGCTGTCAACGGCGTACTGTTAGATGTGCCTGCTACTCCTGTCAGGTCAACAAACGCCAATGGTATAGTAGGCTATGACCTGTATGAGACGACTGTTCCCCTTGCAACCGGAATAGACGGTATCCCTGCCGTGTCGGCATATGCCAATAATCCGGATGTCAAAGTGGCTATCACCCAAGCTGAATCTACGTCCGGTACAGCCGTTGTGAGGTTTGATTATAAAGGAATAATCAAGACATATCGTGTTATTTTTACAAAATCATGAAGAGAACATCCGTTTTTTTAGTTTTATCAGTCCTCAAAAATGCCGACTTGTTTGTACTGGTTTTCGGCAACACGACAAACACTGAAGTGACCGGACATGCAGTACCGAACAGAGGCATAGGGCAAATGAAAGTATGGTGGAAAAAGAAAGGGTAGAAAGGGTAGAAAACATTGTTAATTGTTAATTGTTCATTGTTAATTGTTAATTATTCCGTTATTCCTATGAAACAAACATTTTTGTTTTTGTTAAGTATTTTTACGGCGTCTTGTTTTGCACAAAACGACGCTATCCTATGGTATGCCAAACCCGCTAAAGCATGGACGGAGGCACTGCCGATAGGTAACAGCCGTCTTGGCGCCATGATTTATGGTGTCCCCGCACGCGAAGAGTTACAACTCAACGAGGAAACACTCTGGGGCGGAGGTCCGCATCGTAATGATAACCCTAATGCGTTGCAATATTTAGGTGAGGTGCGACAACTGATTTTTGATGACAGTACCAGACAAGCGGAAAGACTTATCAATCGTGCGTTCCTCGCCCCAAGCCACGGGATGCCTTACCAGACCATCGGTAGCCTGTTCCTCACGTTTTCGGGACACGAAAACTTTACCGGTCTGCGTCGCGAATTAGATATTTCAAAGGCAGTTGCAACAACGACATATCAGGTAGATGGGGTGACCTTCACACGGCAGGCCTACGCTTCGTTAACTGATAATGTCATAATCATGAAGATCACCGCCGATAAAAAAGGGGCATTGAACTTCTCGGCATCCTATAACTCGCCTATGAAAGGGTTTGCTGTTAGTAAGAGCGGTAACAAACTGCTATTGAACGGAACGGGCGCCGACCACGAGGGCGTAAAAGGCGTCGTTAGGTTCGAGAACCAGACCTTAGTGAGAACAGCCGATGGAAAAGTGAAGACAGACAACAGCAGCATCACTGTTACAGATGCAACAACGGCTACGGTGTTTATCTCAGCGGCTACAAGTTATGTGAGCTACACCTCGGCGAGCGGCAATGCAGGCCGAAAAGCCACAACATACATGGATGCAGCGCTTAATAAAGAAGAAGACAAGATGTTGGACGACCATATCGCTTACTATCAGAAGCAATATAAGCGGGTCGAACTCGACCTGGGGTCGTCTGAAAGCGATTCATTGCCTACCGACGAAAGGTTAGTCAACTTCCGTCAGAACAATGACCCATCGTTGGCAGCCCTGCTTTTCAACTATGGACGCTATCTGCTCATTGCCAGTTCGCAGCCTGGCGGACAGCCTGCCAACCTGCAAGGTATCTGGAACAACCAGACTACGCCTGCTTGGGACAGTAAATACACAACCAATATTAACGCTGAAATGAACTATTGGCCTGCCGATGTCACTAATCTGCAGGAGACAAACCAGCCACTGTTCCGCATGTTGAAGGAACTGTCAATAGCCGGACAGCAAACTGCTAAAACGATGTATGGCGCAGAGGGATGGGTGTTGCACCACAATACCGACCTCTGGCGTAGTACCGGTATCGTAGACGGAGCCGCCTGGGGTATGTGGCCTAATGGCGGTGCATGGCTCTGCCAACACCTGTGGCAACACTACCTCTTCACCGGCGACCGGGAGTTCCTGAAAGAATATTACCCCGTAATGAAAGGGGCTGCCGATTTTTTCCTAGACTTCCTTGTTGCAGAACCATCCGGAAGATGGTTGGTCACCTCGCCGTCGAACTCGCCCGAACATGGCCCGATGGGCAGCAATAGCAATATCATTGCAGGCTGTACGATGGACAACCAGTTAGCCTTCGACATCCTGATGAACACCTTGTGTGCGGCCAAGATACTCAATGAAGATGCCGCTTACCAGACTAAGCTGCGGCAGACAGCAGACCGCCTCCCCCCTATGCAGATAGGACAGCACAACCAGTTGCAGGAATGGCTACGCGACGCCGATGACCCTAAGAACGACCATAGACATGTGTCGCATCTCTACGGCCTGTATCCCAGCAACCAGATATCTCCCTATCGTAATCCCAATTTGTTTCAGGCTACCAAAAGGTCGTTACTTTTTCGTGGCGACGCAGCGACAGGCTGGTCCATGGGATGGAAGATAAATCTCTGGGCGCGCCTCTTAGACGGCAACCATGCCTACGCTATCATAAGAAACTTTTTTACGCCGATAGGCTTTGAAGGCGTCAGCGTCCCCCGCGGTAGCGGCGGGTTGTATACCAACTTGTTTGACGCCCATCCGCCGTTCCAGATAGATGGAAACTTCGGTTATACCGCTGGCGTTGCTGAAATGCTGTTGCAAAGTCACGACGGCGCCGTTCACTTTCTGCCGGCGCTCCCCGACGCCTGGAATGACGGTAGCGTGAAAGGACTGATGGCGCGCGGTAATTTTGAAGTCGACATACAGTGGAAAGGTGGTGTTTTAGTAAAAGCTATCATAAAATCCAACCTCGGAGGTAACCTTCGACTACGTTCCTATGTCCCGCTCAAAGGCAACGGACTGAAAATAGCGCAGGGTGAAAACACGAACACGCTGTTCACAACGGCACAAATAAAAACGCCGTTAGTCTCCGACAAGATCAACCCCGAAATGCCGTTACTCTACCGCGTGTATGAATATGATATAATGACAGACCCCGGAAAGGTTTACGTTTTCGAAAGAGACAGTTATTTCGGCTCTTCCGTTAAAAGCGACGACACGTACTCGAACCCCTTTATCTTTGCAGATGTTCCCGACATGAGTATCATCAGAGTAGGGGACGTCTTCTGGATGTCAAGCACTTCCATGCACATGTCGCCCGGCGTTCCTGTTATGAAATCCTACGATTTGGTTAATTGGGAGACCGTCAGTTATTGCTACCTCATGCTGGAAGATATAGACAACAATAAATTGGTCGGTAACAGTCACATGTATTCACAAGGCACCTGGGCAAGCTCTCTGCGTTATAAGGACGGTATGTTTTATTTGGTTGTACCGTCGCCTACGTCGCGCAAGACCTATTTTTTCCATAACGATGATCCGGAGAACAAACCCTGGACCCGCTACGAACATAATGAAAGATTCCACGACTGCGGCCTAATACTTGACGACGACGGCAGAAACTGGCTCGTTTGGAACGCTAATCCGCTATATATCATAGAGCTAAATGAAGAGGTTACAGGTATCAAACCCGGTGCGGAGCGTCGGATCGTAATCCCCAACCTGCACGCCTCACACCCCGAAACGGGCGTCACGCCTACGAGCGGATTAGCAGAAGGAGCGCAATTTGAGAAAATAGACGGAATATACTATATCTTCAGCATCAACTGGCCCAGCGGCAGTCCACGCTCTGTCGTATGTCACCGCTCCAAAAGTTTGGAAGGGCCGTGGGAATCGAAAGTCGTTGCCATGGAAGGCATCAGGCACGACGGCAGTAGTACCGGGACTACAAACAAAGGCGATGGCCCCGCTCAGGGGTCTATCGTCAGCGACAGACAGGGGAACTGGTGGGGTTTTGTGTTTCGCGACAGCGGCCCGGCCGGACGTCTTCCCTGGCTGATACCTGTCACCTGGACAGACGGATGGCCTATGTTCGGCAAAGATGCAGACGGCAAAGGCTCTTATACGAACCTGTCGCGCGGCGGCTTGAAGCCGGTTCAGGGAAAACCAATCAAAAGCATTGTCACTTCCGACGAGTTCGACAACGACAGCAAGAAACCGCAATATGCAGATTCGCCTCAACCAGCCCGCCTCAGTTATCTGCAAGGAGAATATGACTACAATGGTTCCAACCTCAAAATGGCGTGGCAATGGAATCACAACCCCGATAACCGTTACTGGTCGTTGACAGAGCGACCGGGCTGGCTACGGCTCAAAGCGATGTTCAACGGCGCAACCGACGAAAGACATCTCCTCAATGCCCGTAACACCTTGACACAGCGTGTCTTTGGTCCACAGAGCGCAGCGACGATTTTACTTGACGTTACGAACATGAAAGATGGCGACGAAGCAGGCCTCACACTCTTTGCTGCCAAGTATGGGGCGATAGGCGTAAAAATGGAGGGTGGCAACAAGTTCATTGTAACAACGCTCAGCAACGACTGGCAGAGAGGTCATATAACAAATGCGGGACAGGAAAGCGCCCGTATACCGCTGAAAGGTAACAAGATATACCTGAAAGCAACAGGCGACTTCACCGAAGCCAATAACTCATCTGTCAATCCGGGTAACTTTTTTTACAGCTACGATGGTCAGAAATGGGAAAAGTCAGGCGACACGCTGAATATGAGATACGGCACAGGCAACCACTTCATGGGCTATCGTTATGGCCTTTATAATTTTGCCAAAACAGCCGAAGGAGGCTATGTCGATTTCGATTACTTCCGAATAAGCACGCAATAAAGAACTGGGAGAGCGGACGTCCCGTCCGCACTTTTTTGATTAAGCGGACGGGACGTCCGCTCTCCCAAAAAGTACAACGTTTTTTTTCATATTTTGGTTTTCTCAAAAGAAAAGGTTTAGTTTGCAAAAAAATACATCTTATGACGTTACATGGAAGATAAGGAACGCCGCCAAAATAACTTCCCCATTTAGGCTATAATTCTATAATTTAGCATTGGTATATCCGGATGCGGCCTAATTCTATTCACTTCAATTTTTGGTTTATCTATTTTTTGTCCTGTTTGGTAAAACTTCCAGTTCATCCTTACGATTACTTTTAATCCTGTTGAAGTAGCAGTTTTCGCAATAGTATCAATGACAGTTTGGTATTTGTCGAAAACTACGCCTGCTGTAGCGCGGTGCACATGACAAAATAAACGGTGTTCAATGGGGTTCCATTTCGAGGAATATGGCGGATAATGGCATATGACAAGTGACACCCCCGTTTGTTTAGCGAACTGTATCATCCAGTATTTGAACACATGATGCCGGTATGAATTAGCTCCCCCTGCGTCACACAGGATTAAAATACTTTCCGCATCCGGGTATTGATGTATTCCGTGTTCTGTCCACCACCACATCAGGTTGTCATACACAAATTCAGCTGTTTCGCTAGAAACGCCTACCGAGATATATCCTGTTTTGGTGTTCAGGTCATAGATGCCATGTGGAACAACTTTACCTTTGGAGAGATGCTCATAGTCATGGTCGTATGTTTCAATAGGGCCCGTACTAAGGCATCGTCCGTCGCGTGAGAGGTTGCCCAGTTTTTCCTTTTTTTTGCAATCAATGCTGATTACCGGATGTGTCTGGCTCACACAGAGCAGGGCTATTAGCTGAAAGATAATTTTAAACTGCGCATCCCGCTGGTCACAGGTGCCGGTGGCTAATACCTTTACGGATTTACGATACCGGTACCCCAATTCCCTGAGTAAACGTTTCATCACACCATTACTTACAGAAAGCCCTGATTCTTCATAAAAAGCTGCCGCCAGTTGTTTGGGCGTCTCACTTATCCAGAAAACATCCGGGTTTGTGGGACTTCCCGCCTTTCGTTTATCTATGAATATGAGCAACTTATCGCGGAGTTCACTTCCTTCTGCCGTTTTTTTTTCGTCCGCCGCCTGTCATGCGTTGACGTCCGGCTGGCAAAACCTCCAAGCCAGACACTAACTCTTTTTTGCCTCTGAGGATAGTTTTGCGATCAACAATTAACTGTGCGCTGATATAACTGACGCCTCCATGACCTATTTTGGCGGCTTCAACCGCTGCATAATGGCGACGTGATCGCTCGGGTAATTGTGAATAATATTCCCGCATTTGGGAAAGAACGTCTTCCGAATAAATATAAGGCCGTTTATTAATGTTATCTTCCATGTCTATTTACTTTATTCCAAAATTGTTGCCACATGCCATCACTTTTATTGAAACATCTTAATGCCAAAACTGTTCTGACACCGTTGTCAGTCCACTTCATCCCCGAATGGCATAATCTTTGTCTGATAATTTCTTCGCCGGCAGATTCCATAATGCCAGAACCAACAGGCCAATGCGCTTGTTGGTATTTATAATACTCCATATAATGTAAATGACTTCTAATAAAAGCGATAGAAGATTGTATTATTTCCTTCTTTTTGTCATTTACCTGCTTCTCCAATAAAGATTCCAGGGCTTTTAAAACTTCCACCGTCCCGTTCTCACTGTTTTTTAATGTATGGCAGGTCGTCCGGTGCCATTCGTTGGCTTTCGCTTTACGATTGAAAGCCGCGAGGGAAGCCTTAAACAGGTATTCGCCGGCATGGAAGAAGTCCAAAATCTGTGCATCCACCCGCCCTTGCAGGAAAATACGGCTTTCAGGAGTGCCATCGTCCACACCCACAAGGAAGGATTTGGGATACAATGTGCGGATACGTTTTATTTCCAAGTCGAAAGATTGATGGATTTGCTCTTTCCCATTTTCCGGCAAATAAGCGGTATATCGCGAATTAAGTCTTTCGCCCCCGGAATCATACAGGGAAATACTTCCAACTGTAGCCCGACTGTAGCCATCGTTACAGAAAATCAGACAGGTTGTGTCAATACTTACTCCAATCGTGGAAACTGATTCGACGGGAACATCAATCGTATAGTTCCAGTTTTGCTTTTCCGTTATCAGCGCACCTGTCGACCGGCTTAACGATTGAATGAACTGCCTGGAAAGATGTCTGTTATGATTGTCTTCCATGTCCTTCTGAACCCAATTGACACAGGATTCGGAATATTTGCTGCTTATCATTTTAGCTAATTTTGGCGTCGAACCGGAGATAATACGGGCATCGCTGTCTAATGGACAGAATGTACTACCGCCTGCATTCGTCTGATAAACATGACGATATACGACGGTCTCACCATATGGTGTCTGGTAGGTTTTGGATACCTGCCCTTTGCTGGTCTGTTTTTTACCGTTTACGGTAATGGGTGAACCATTTGTGTCAAACTGGGCTAGCGCATATTGGGTGGCTAATTGACCCGCACGATTGATACTCTGCTGAATAAGCTCTTCTCTTTCAAGCATCCCCATAGATTGCTTTCCCGATAGAATGGGAATAAACAACTCAACTGTGATGCCTTTTGCTTCCGTTTTGATGATTGTCGCTGACATACATTATTATTTTAGTTAGTATTCGGCGACAAAGATACGAAAAAACATTATTATACAGCCTTATTTATTGAGGAAGTTATTTTGTCGGCGTTACTAGGATAAAATGAACAATGAATACTTTCAAATAAAATCCTCATTTTGGATTGGCATTAATAGAATCGTGTACCGCACCTCGTAGAGACG
>Ga0099364_10014374_pt1 | contig 10541 bp, 11 predicted proteins | sample TergutTh196P3_FD_73070 | JGI IMG/M metagenome (GOLD analysis project Ga0099364, IMG submission 73070) | Microcerotermes parvus P3 segment gut microbial communities from Pointe-Noire, Republic of the Congo - Th196 P3 | ecosystem: Host-associated > Arthropoda: Insects > Digestive system > Gut ...
CCCTGGTTCCCTTATTGACACAATTGTTTTCGTGTAGGTCTTGGCTCTTGAGCCACCCATTCAGCATTCCGCTGATTCCTCCAAACACCGGCAGATACTTGACCACTCTGACGGCTACAGAATGTTTATACATTCTTCAGGGTATTTGACTTCAGGAATATCATTTACCCGTTTGGATCGTTTCCTATCCCGGTCGGTATTCCGGGACTGCTTCTGTATTGGCGGAAACGAGGATTCCCTTTTCCGAAGGTGTTAACCAATTCTTTCATAAATAGGAGTCGAATTCGACTGCACACACCGTTCGATGTTCAAGTAGTTGGCTTGCGAGTATGCCGCCGCCAATTCCTGCGAATAATTCCATGACATTCATGACGCTCCTTTCTGCCGTTCGACATCTGCTTGTTTGATTCTCTGACACGCAACGTCAAAATATCGTTGCTCTTTTTCAATACCAATGAACCGGCGATTGTTCTGTAATGCAGCAACTCCCGTCGTACCACTGCCCATGAAGAGATCGATGATAGTATCACCTTCATCGGAGTAGGATTTCACCAAAAACTCCATGATCGACTCGTGATTCCGTAACGACATCTTGTTGGCATTCAAAAAACCGACTTTTTTATTCTTAAGCCAAACCAAATCATACCGATACCACTTACGATTGCTGTTGATCAAATCGCGGGAAAACCTGCCGCATCCGAACAAAACAACGTTTGCCGCTGGCGTTGTTTTGCGTTCTACTACTTTCCAAAAGTGCTCAAACGGCAAGGCTACGTCCCAATCGCAAGCGGTAATTCCGAATGGCGGATCGCTGATCACTGCGTCGGCTTTGATAAGTAGATTCGGTAGAATCGCAAAGCAATTGCCGCAATACAACGCGCTGTTTCCGATACTTACTTTTTTCGTTGCAGTCATACGTCCACCTCCCTGATGTCGTTGAACCAAAAATCCGGCTGGTCGATTGCTAGTAGTGCATCAGCACTTTGCCAATAGACTCCGAATCTTCCTTTGTCTGTTATAAAAACTTCTCCATCGAGTGGCATCTTTGCCGAAACAAAAATCTGCTGGTAAAAAGCAAACGGTGTACTCCTTGCCGGTGCGTTCGTTGATTGGAGCACCGACGGCATAGCACATGTCAAACTCTTTGCGTCCTTCAAGGATGAGTTTGTGAGTAGCAGAGCCGAATATCAAGTCAAAACTCGTCTTGTTCGGATCGGTCGTCAATGCACCAGTCTTCTTCAAATAGTACAACCTCGGACAACGAATGAAGTCCATCAGTTGATGAGAGCTTAAATACTTCTCCCTGTTTGCCAGATAAACAGCAAACGGTTCATCAATCAGGATTTTCAAGTAGTCAATGTCGGTCATGATTTCTGGTAGGGGTTAAATTCTTGGAGTAGTCGTCAAGTAGTAAAGGTACAGGGTTATGAAAAACAGTGCCGCAAAACCCATCAGTTGCTCGGTTGTCATCTTCTGCCTCCTCTCTGCGGTGCAAATGATTCACGATTCCAGTATTCCGTTACTACTTGCCTTGTGGTGCAGTAAGCACCGTGCCGTCCGCAATTCGGGCATTGCAAGCGATAGATAATGCTCGGCAGGTCATGACGCTGCTCCGTTGCCCTTGCCGTCTGATAGACGGGAACGATTCCGCATTTGCAACATGGAGTCATCGTTTCGTGCTTCATTTTGGTTTTCGTGTTTTTGTTTCAAAAAGCCCTGCCGGTGGTAACACTCAAAACTGTTGGAAGCCTGCCCGCATCAGAAATGGTGAACGCTCATCGCGTTGACTAAGATTGGCGGTTTGCGCTGCCCAGCAGAACTGAAATGGTTACGCTGGACGGACATTCACTGGACGGAAAGCCGATTTTTGGTGCGTTCTCCCAAAACAGAACAGCACGAAAAACATCGGGAGCGGCTTGTTCCATTGTTTCCCGAACTGCAAGTAGAATTGGAAAAGCACTATTTGTTGGATAAAGCAAAGTAGAATAAATTTATGCTTCAACATTTCCAAAGGACGAGTTGGCAATGGAAATATAGATTTGGCAAGATTGCCGTCAAGGCAGGCTTGGGGATGATACCGAAGTCGTCAGCAACATCTGAAAGAAGTAGAGTAATGAGGTTGTCCGGGACTTTGGCGAGGTGAAGGAAAACCTTTACAGAAGCGGCGGGGGCGACTTCAGAGAGTCAAAATCCCAGGCAGAATCCCTGCAACACCGACTGGAATGGACGGGAAAATGGAGGGTTCACAACCGGTGAGACGAGTGGTTCGGTGCCGTATTTTCAGGCAATGTGAGGAGATATGGCAGTCATTACTTGTTCGGAAACGGCGGTTCTTCCGGCGTGAGGCGGAAGCCAAAGGAATCGGCATCACACGCAATGCCTGGTTCCCAGCTTGCGCCGGAAGGACGGCAGGGGTGCCGGAATGACGATTTTTCCAAAGCAAAAATGGATCCGCTCCAGACGGTCACTCCACCGGATTGAACACGAGTCCGGCAGCCAGTTTCGGATAAAAATACGTGCTCTTCGCCGGCATTCGATCGCCCAACAAACTCAACGCCCGTATGTGCTCGACCGTTGCCGGCATCACCAATGCCGCCATAGAATAATCCGCCGTCCGCAAGCCCGAAATCACCTCATCCACCAAATGCACATATGTCGGCGTCGGCGGTTCGGGCACCTCCAACAGCGTTTCCACAATCAAACGATGCAGCAAACTCACGCCCAGTTCCCGCCATTCTGGGTGATGATCCTGGGCAATCTCCTCCATTTTCTGCCTGCCCGCCTCCGTGAGCGATGTCAGCAACCAACAACCATCCTTCGGCGTGTAAAGTCCAATCGCATCCTGCCGATGCTCTTGCTCGATCCGCTGCCAAACCTTCGGGGCATCGTCGATTCCGTTGCCAACTTGCTCCAGTTGGAAACAGCCGCCCAACTTTTCCGCCAATTCCCCGCTGGTCAAGTTCGGCAAGCCCTTAAACAAGCGATGCGTCGGCAACACGATCAATCCGGGGTCTTCCATCGCAATGCAAACCATCAGGACATAATTTGCCGGATGTTCGCTGTGCAATAGGCCCATATCATCAATTTGCCGTCGGTAAGTGCAGGCCGTTTCGTAACGGTGATGTCCGTCGGCAATAAAAATCGGCTTCGGAGCCATCGCGGCAACGACTTGCTTGATGGCCGTTTCGTCATCGACGACCCAAACCTTGCTGACAACGCCCAAATGGTCGGTTGCACTGACCGATTCGCTGTATTTCCCTTGTGAGATTGCATCTTCTAAAATCGCCTGCACGGCATTTTCCGCATCGGGATAGAGGCCGAAAACTTGGCTGAAATTCATTTTGCAGGCGGTTCGGAGCATCAGGCGGTCGAGTTTCGGGCCGCTCATCGTGATTTCGTGCGGATAGACCATCCCGAATCCGAAGGGAGTGGCAAGGCAACCGCACATAAAGCCTTTTCGGGTATAGTGTTTTCCCTCGGCTTCGTAGATTTGGTGATAAACATAGATAGCGGGCCGAGATTCTTGTTTGAGGATGCTCGTTTGTTTCCATTCATCGAGTATTTTGGCCGTTCGGGTATAGCGATTATCGGTTTCGCTGTCGTTTGGAAACATTTTTCCCAGGATGAGTCGCACGACGTTGTGGGGATGTTTTTGGTAGAGTTTTTCCTGGAAGGCTTCGTCGATGACATCGTAGGGCGGCGCGATGACGTCGTCGAGATTTCCGATTTTTGCAATATCATAGCGATAGCCGGCAATGGGCTTGATTTCCATAGATTGGGCCGAATGGGGAGTAAGATTGCCTAAAGTGTAGCGGACGGTATGGAGGGAGTCAACCCGCAAAACGAAAATGCATGAACGGGAAAGGCGTTCATCCCCGTCCTGGCAACGCAATTTGAACATTCCCGTTAGTGAAAGGTTACAGTACAATACTACCATGCGGCGCATAAAACTTGAAATCGCCTACGACGGCACCCGATACAACGGTTGGCAACGGCAAGCGGATGTTCCGAGCATTCAAGGCGTGATCGAAAAAACACTGCACAAAATCACCCAAGAAAACATTGCCGTAACCGGCAGCGGACGAACCGATGCAGGCGTTCACGCTCTAAAGCAAGTTGCCGCATTTTCAACCGCAAGCACGCTGCCGCCCGACATTTTTTGCCGTGCGCTCAACGGTTTTCTGCCCGACGATATTAGGATTCTCACCGCCGAAGACGTTCCCGTATCCTTTCATCCGATTCGCGATGCCGTCTCCAAAAGATACCGCTATTTGATAGATGACCAGCGTCCGTTTTGTCCGATCACGCGGAATTATTGCTGGATTTACCGCAAACCGCTCGACCTTTCGGTAATGCAGTCGGCAGCGGAATTCTTACGGGGTACGCACGATTTTGCCGGTTTTCAGTCGCAGGGGTCGCCTCGGGAAACGACGGTTCGGACGATTTTTGACATTTCGGTCCATCGGCATCCCAAAGAGCCGGGAACGCAGCGCAGCATAGTTCCCGGATACCCGGGATTTGCGCTCATTCAAATCGAAGTCGAGGCCGACGGCTTTTTGTACAACATGATGCGGACGATTGTCGGCACGCTGGCCCAATTCAGCATAAAACGCATTGCACCTGCTCGGATGCGGGAAATTATAGCCTCGTGCGACCGTTCGCAAGCCGGCCCGACCGCTCCGCCGCAGGGGCTGTATCTGGTCGAGGTGCTGTACGGCACCTCCCGTTAACGGACTTTCCTATCCAGCCATGACTTGCCGTTCCAGAGTGCATTTCGATTTGATTTGGAAAAAATCGTCATTCCGGCGAAAGCCGGAATCCAGCCGCGCGGCGTGCATCCCGTTTCCCTGGTTCCCGGCTTGCGCCGGAATGACGGTGGGCGTCCAGGCCAATTCAAAATACGTTCTATCATGTCGGATTGCGAAAGGATACAATAGGCCCGTACAGGTTGCGTGCCGCGATAATATCCTCCCCCGATGTCCCCCTGATGTCCCTCCGATGTTTTTTTCCCGATTTCGACAACGTCCCACTGGATGCTCAACTCAGCGGCAAACGGTTTTCCATCGTATACCGACTGTCCGGTAACGAACAAGCCGCCCAAAGCAAAGCACAAGATATTTGCAGCGAACAGTCCGTCGAGTTTCCCGTCGATCTGCTCCCGCCCGGCACGATTCCCCAAAAAATCGTCGGACGCATCGAACGGTTTGAACAAGAATTCGCGAACAGTTGGTTGGCAACAATCAGTTTTGCCGAAGAAATCGCCGCCGAAGAATGGACGCAATTCCTCAACGTCCTCTTCGGCAACATCAGCATCAAACGGGGAATCCAAGTTGCCGCATTCGACCAAGCCGACGCGCTCGCCAACCTCTTTCCCGGACCGAAGTTCGGCATTGCCGGAATCCGCAAACGGATCGACGTTCCCGAACGCCCTCCGCTCTTTACCGCACTCAAGCCGATGGGGCTTTCCGCGAAAAATCTTGCCCGACTGGCCAGCCTGTTTGTCGAAGGCGGCATCGACGTGATCAAAGACGATCACGGACTCTCCAATCAAGTCTTTTCGCCGTTTGAAGACCGCGTCGCCCGCTGTGCCGACGCCGTGAAAGAAGCGAATGCAAAGTTTGGCCGACATTCGATTTATGTTCCGAATATCACCGCACCGGGCGAACAGGTCATCGACCGTGCCGTTTGGGCCAAGGAACACGGTGCCGGCGGGCTGTTGCTCTCGCCCGGCCTGGTCGGGTTGGATACGCTTCGCCGGCTGGCATCGCTGGATATTGGCATTCCGATTTTCGTTCATCCGGCATTGCTCGGCAGTTATGTGATGAGTCCTGAACACGGGATCGACTGCGGTATGTTATTCGGCACGTTGATGCGTCTTGCCGGAGCGGACGCGACGATTTTCCCGAATTACGGCGGTCGATTTCCGCTTTCGATCGAGGATTGTGTGGGCATTGTTCGGGCAAGTCGCAGGCCGATGGACGGGATTTTACCGATTTTTCCGACTCCGGCGGGCGGAATGGAACTGCAAAACATACGTGAAATGCTTCAGCGTTATGGGCGAGATACGCTTGTGTTGGTTGGCAGCGGATTATTTCGTTGCGGCGATGATTTGATTGCGAACTGCCGCCGGTTTCTGGATGCGGTATCCGAATGATGCCGTAGGAGTAATGGGTAATCGAACGCCGGTAGTAGCATTTTTGCCGTGAGCATTGCTACTTGTACCGAGGGATGGTGGTTCATTTCTACTGTTACATTTTGATCTTTGCCGGATATTTTAACACGTTCTTGACTACCTCAAATGCTTACTCTACAATGCTACTGTTGATCTGTAACCCTATTGGAGAGCGTGAGATGCAAACCAGATGTTCCAAAATGCTAGTTGGCCTCATAGTGGCCTTACTTTTGACCGGCGGCTGCAATCAAAACGGACTCCGATAGTCCCCTCTCACGCTCCGCATCGTTGCTTCCCCTCCCATTTTCTGCTACAATGACCGCGGTGGCCGTCAAAATAGGGTATGATGCAGTATGCTGGAGTTTCTAGCCCAAGAATTTATCTATATCTTTGCGGCATCCTGCATACTAGCTATTCTTTTGTTCCTGTCCCTTCGCAAATCCCGCAAATCTTGTGCCCAACTTTACCGAGAAGCCGCCGAACAAGGGGATGCCAATGCTCAGTACCAACTCGGTATCTGGTATTTCGATGGCTATGAAGTTCCACAAGATAAAAAAGAAGCAGTCAAGTTATACCGACAAGCTGCCGAACAAGGATTGGCCGACGCGCAATACGCCCTTGCTTGGTGTTATAGCCAAGGCGAAGGAACGGATGAAGACAAAGCCGAAGCAACCAAATGGCTTCGCAAAGCCGGAAACCAAGGTGTTTTCATGGCACAGTATGTGCTCGGCAACAACTATCGCTCAGGCGATGGTGTTCCCGAAAACCTTGAAGAAGCCGTAAAATGGTATCGTAAAGCCGCTGAACAAGGATATGCCGTTTCGCAGTACGAACTTGGCGCATGTTATCTCCACGGCACCGGCATTCCCGCAAACAAAACCAAAGCACTCAAATGGTTTCGCAAAGCCGCCGAACAAAAATTCGCTCCGGCACTCTATTCTCTAGCCCATTGCTATTACTTCGGCATTGGTGTCCCCGAAGACAAAGCGGAAGGAATGAAATGGTATCATAAGGCTGCCAAACTGGGCTTTGCCGATGCACAATTCTATCTCGGCTGGCATTACTACTACGGTGTTGATGTGCCCAAAAACACAGAAGAAGGGCTCAAATTGTGGCATGATTCTGCCGAGCAAGGATATGCTTTTGCTCAGGAAAGCCTTGGATCAGCATATTTCAACGGCCACGGATCGGGCATTCCCAAAGACCGATCGGAGGCAGCGAAATGGCTTTGTAAGGCGGCGGAGCAGGGCTTGGACGAATCGCAGTATTTGCTCGGTGTGTGTTACTATTTTGGTTACGGCATTGCTCAAAATGAAGCGGAAGGCATCAAATGGCTTGATAAAGCGGAAAAGCAAGGACACAGAGATGCAGCCGATTTATTGCAAAAAATTGCCAAAGGGGATACGGCCAAGATGGTACAGGAATATCGTTCTGCTGCGGACCGGGGCGATGCCGAATCGCAGTATCAACTTGCCACATGTTATTTTTATGGTTTTGGCGTGCCGGAAGATTTGGCCGAGATGATGAAATGGTATCATCGGGCGGCGGAACAGGGACATGTTGGAGCAAGGTATCATCTTGGAATGTGGTATTGCTTTGGCGGTATCGGCATTGTTGATGATGTGCTGGCGGGAATAAAGTGGTTGCGTCAGGCTGCCGAGTCGGAAAATGATGAGGCCCAATGTTGGCTTGGCGTTCATTGTTTTCACGGAATGGGTATTCCTCGGGCCGAGGCGGAGGGATTGCATTGGTTGCATCGGGCGGCGAAGCAGGGACACAAATTGGCGGCGGAATTGTTGAAAAATGTGGGAGAGGCGTCGCGGTGCGATTTGTGAAAAACCAAGACAAGGGATCATCAACAAAAATCAATAACATGCTTTTGCGAATCGGAATTGGACATGATACTCATCGGCTCATAGATGGCGAATTTATTTTGCTTGGCGGCGTGCGGATTGCGCATACTAAAAGTCTTTTAGGTCATAGCGATGCCGATGTGCTGCTTCATGCAATTACGGATGCGTTATTGGGAGCGGCAGGTCTTGGCGACATCGGAGAGATGTTTCCCGATAGCGATTCGGCCAATCGGAAGCGAGATTCGGCTGAAATGCTAAAAATTGCCTGGCGTGAAGTACAACAACATTGCTGGGAAATTGTGAATCTCGATATGATAATCTTTGCAGAAAAGCCGAAAATTGCCCCGTACAAGGAAGCGATACGAAACCGCATTGCCGAATTGCTGGAAGTAGAAGGCAATCAGGTAGGGATCAAGGCAAAGACTGGCGAGCAGGTCGGCATTATTGGCCGCGAGGAAGCGATTTCGGCGGAATGTGTTGCATTGCTACAACGCCGGATGCCGAATTTCACATGATGTACGGCACAAATCCTCCGAAGCATTTGTGCGTATGATATACTCACCCAGACCTTCGCCCTGGGTGAGTTTTGGAGAGTCTGCCATCAATCACGCATAGGCCGTGTCAGTTCTTTGTAGGTGATGTCTGGATTCTTGGCAACGCGTGCTTTTAGTGTGTTGCGTGGAATGCCGGTTTCTGCTGCAATTTCGGTCATCGTTTTTCCCTTGAATCGCAGAGGTTTTCTTGACCAACCCACCGGCGCGGTGAGTTCTTTATAGGTAATGTCGGGCTTGGATTTGAACCTGAATTTCAAGGTTGTTATCGCAATTCCTGTTTCTTCTGCGATTTGCGCGAGCGTTTTCTTTTTGAATTGTGGATATTTGACGGTGTTAACGCTCCCTGCGGGTCGTTTCCTGCCGCATTTGGCACATACGTTTTTGGCTGTTTTTGAAAGTTTCTTCATAACGTTTTCCAGTGTTTGATAGAGATTTGTTTGAACTTGTTTAGTATCCATCCCACCAGTAGGATGAACTATAAGCTATTATAACACAAATTTGCGATAGATGCCAGAGCGCCCTATTCAAAGCCTTCTTTTTGCCATCCAGTATCGTGGATTTATTCATTGATGGCATAAATGTACCATCAATGAATATTATATCGTGCAGTAATTTGTCTTGTTCATCTAATAATGCAAGTAGATATTGATGGAATTCTACTAACACACCTTGCTTTTTCCAGTCGAACAAATGCCGACAACAGATGCTTCAAGAAAAAACATTCTTGGACAGATATTCCCAAGGACAATCATTTCATACTATATCAATGCCTCGAACACACGTCGCTTGGCTCTTGTTGGTCGTTCACATTGGAGACCACCTTTTTTGAGGAAAAAAGATTTTTGTTTCATTTCTAATCGATATCGTCGAATTTCCAAGCGATTTTTTGACTCGTTTGATAGGACTGCGTTTGGGTTTGGACTTCTTGCGCTGTGGCATTGCTGATCCTTTTCAAAAGGGAAAGTATAGATAAATCCATGATGGTGGAAGGCAAAAATAAGGTTTTGAACGTGATGCCCTAGAACACATCTACAATTTACCTTGACTCTATCATTTTTCGTATCCTGCATGTTCGAAATAGTTTGCTCCCATCAGGCGAAAACACATCGTACAGTTCGCCAAGCTTATTCCATAAGGCTTCCATCGTTCGTAGATTTAACTTACACAGCAACGTCTTCAACTTCAAGAAGACCATCTCAATTGGATTTAAATCAGGACTATAAACAGAAAGATACACTACTTGCGCTCCTATATTTTTCGACAGGCGTTGTTGCCTAAAATTGCTCAAAATGATGGGCGTGTTTACACTAATTTATCAGCGTGACGACGATGTTTGCGCTGGCAACGAAGGCATTATAGGTTTCGTCCAATTTCCCGTGCAGAGTTAATATTTGCAGGACTGTTTGATATTGCGGAAGTTATATCCTAAAATATAACACTGTTTATGCAGATTCTTACTGTACCACCAAGGCTTGATACGATTGCTCTTCGGCAAAACCACTGGACGCATTCTAGATTTTTCATTTTTGCTCGACACGCATCTCCCTGATACGCCTTGTCTATGATCAATACTATGCCCTGACGAATCGCCTTTGCTATTTCTACTGTCAACTCTTCTACTACTAATACTAATGACAAGCGACGCACAATCAGCTACTTCTTTTTGCTACTATCGAAATTGTTTTAGTAATTAAGTCTCTTCTATTCTTAGTAATGGACTGCGGTCCATTTTTTAGACGCACCAGCAGCATCACTATGAACATTGATGCAATCGCTGCCCAATGCAAGTGCTTTAACTAATTTGGAAGTAATGGCTTGTGTTTGATTTTTTCGATGCGATCGAAGATGCCGAGTTTAATCCATTGGCGAAAGCGACAGTAGATGCTATTCCAGTTGCCCAACCTCTTGGGCAGTAATCGTCTGGCACATCCGTTTTACGATGTTGTGTTGTGCTTGTAGGAA
>Ga0099364_10014375_pt1 | contig 10540 bp, 8 predicted proteins | sample TergutTh196P3_FD_73070 | JGI IMG/M metagenome (GOLD analysis project Ga0099364, IMG submission 73070) | Microcerotermes parvus P3 segment gut microbial communities from Pointe-Noire, Republic of the Congo - Th196 P3 | ecosystem: Host-associated > Arthropoda: Insects > Digestive system > Gut ...
AGGGATTTTCCGAGGGCGCTGACGACGTTGTCTTTAAGCCGATAGATCTTGAAAAACTTTCTAAAAACGTGAGCAGGTTGCTGAAATGATAAAAAAATATACGGCGGCATTGCTGGGCGCTTTTCTGTTGTTTAACTGCGGAATTTCTTTTGCGGTTGATAATGTTCCTTCCGCTCAGTTTTTTCTTCTCAATTACGATGCTAATTCTGAAGCCATGGGAGGCTCCATTGCTTCATTATCTCAAAATCCCATATCGTTTACGAGTAATCCGTCTTCTAATTTCAGCGTTTTGGCAAGCAGGCTCGATTTTTCGGCGATAGCGGCCTTTGACGGCATCTACGGCGGCATGGGCGCTTTTATGACGCCTTCGAAATACGGTAATTTTACAACGGCGGTTTCTTATGTCAACTTAGGAAACGCCGATCAAAATCTCATAAGTTTTTATTTTAACTATGTGTATCCCTTTTCTACGGATATACCGGTTTACAAAGACAAGGGCGGTTTTGGCGCGACTTTGAAATTGCATCAGTTGAAAATAGAAGACGAATCGCAAATGTCTTTTATCTTAGATTTCGGAGCAAGCTACAAACTTGACATGATTTTCAACGGTTTGTGGGCTTTTGCCGCGTTTAAAAATTTGGGGAACGACATTGACTTTGAACATTACGGAAAAATTGAGATGCCCGGCAATTTTGCCGCGGCCTTAAGATATGACCTGCCGTTTGAAACAAAACCGGCGTTTACCGTTGATTTAATGAAGTTTTTTTCTGAAGACATGGAAGGCATAGGATATTCCTGCGGTTTTGAAATAATGCCCGTTTATCCGGTTACGGTTAAAGCCGGATGGAGAGATTGCGGCGACGATATTAATTACGGACCTACTGCCGGATTATTTCTTAATTTCGATTCTTTTAACATAGGCTATTCATTTTCCGCCATGTTTGAAGACTTGACTCCGAAACATACGTTCAACTTTGGTTTTATGTTCGGTAAAATAAGGGATTCAAATAAAGCGTATGACTATTATCTCGGCTATAACTTCAATATGGCAAAAGAGGCGTATAACAGAAAAGATTATATATCCGCAAGACAGCAGCTTGAAGACATTCTTGCCATATATCCCAATCACCAGCATTCAAAAGATCTTTTAAAACAGCTTGTATATGATTTAGAGATATATGACAGAAGCCTTGAAATACAGGTTAACAGATGGCTAAGAAGAGCGGATCTCGCGCTGTATCGGAACAACTTAATAAAAGCAAGAAGTTATTATTACAGAGTTTTGGGTGTCGACCCTGAGAATTCTTACGCTGAAGCCGGACTTGCCAATGTCAATGCTAAACTGAAAAGCGTTGAATTTCAGGAAAGCAGAAAAAAGAATGAAAAAAAGATAATTTCTTTATGGTCGGAAGGAATGAACCATTATAACAACGGACAGTTTATATTCGCAAAAGAAAAATTTAGCCAGATTTTGGAAATGGATCCTGAAAATGCCGGCGCCATAAAATATCTTGCCATTATACAGACTCAGGTTTCAAAAGTTACGGATTTGCAAGCCGACAAAATGTTTATTCAGGGAATGGAATACTATAATATGGCGGATTATGACAGAGCGGCTAAATATTTCAACGCGGTTTACACGTCGGATCCGAAACGCATGGACGCTAAAGAATATTACGAGCTGTCAAGAAAAGCTTTAAATATGCCGATAACTGCGAGCGGCACTCAAGGGCAAGGGCAGATTAACAAGTTTGCCGGTAAAGACGATGCGCGGCTGTCTTCAGGCCAAAAAATACAGAAAGAGATGGAAATATCCTTTAACCAGGCCGTTGATTTGTTTAATAACGGAAAATATGACGAAGCTTTAAAACTTTTTGTGGCGCTCAGTGAAAAAGCTTTAAGAAACAACTATTATGATTTAAACCGGCAGATAAGAGAGTATACTGCAAAATCAAGAAACGCGATTTCAGAGGATTATTTTAAAGAAGCTTTGGCTTTTGTTAAAATAGATAAAGACGAAGAGGCTTTGGAGAAAATAAATAAATCGCTTGAATACAATAAAAATTACGCTCCGGCCGCGAGAGAGCTCGAAAGGCTTACGGCTTCTCTTGCCCGGAAATATTATGATATGGGAATAAAAGCTTATTCGTTGGGACAGATATCCAAAGCAAAAGATTATCTTGAAAAATCCCTGGAGTATGACCCGAAGAAAACAGAAAGTAAAAAAGCTTTAGACAGAATAAAAGCTTTGGGGGATTAATGCCCGAATTCAGAAGAGACCCTGTCATAGGACGCTGGGTTATCATAGACCCTTCGAGAAATTTTAAAAAAGTTATGCATTCCGCGGAAGAAGAGTATCCTAAAGATACTTCTAAATGTCCGTTTTGCCCAGGGAATGAAAGCATGACAAGGCCGGAAATTCTTGCTTATTCAAGCAGCCCGCACAGACACCCGAATTCAAAAGACTGGGCTTTAAGGGTAATCCCTAATAATAAGCCCGTGCTTGAAATTGAAGGAGCGTTAAAAAGGCGCGGCGACGGCATGTATGACAAAATGGACGCTATCGGCGCGCATGAAATAATAATAGAAACCCCGGAACATCATCAGCGTTTCGGAGACATAAACGAAAAACAGTATGAGAATGTTTTTGCATCCATAATTGAAAGAATTAAAGATTTAAGAAATGATACCCGCATTGAATACATACTCGCGTTTAAAAATTACGGAATATCCGCCAACGCCATATTTGAGCATCCTTATTCGCAGCTTATAGCAATGCCTATAGTTCCAAAGCGAGTCAGAGAGGAGATTGCCGGCGCTGAAAACTATTTTAAATACAGGGAAAGATGCGTGTTTTGCGATATTGTTGCGCATGAAATTACCGCAGAAACAAGAATAGTGCAGGAAAATGACGATTTTATTGCTTTATGCCCTTATGCTTCAAGATATCCGTTTGAAACATGGATTCTTCCTAAAAGCCATCATGCGGATTTTGATTCAATATCGCAAAAAGAATTAAAAAATCTTTCAAAAATGTCTAAAAGCTTATTCGAAAAACTGTATAATGTTTTGGACAATCCTTCCTGGAGCGCGCTTATACATACTTCTCCTCTGAAGGAAAAAAATATGCAGTATTATCATTGGCACATAGAGATAATTCCTAAGCTTACGAAAACGGCAGGCTTTGAATGGGGAACCGGCCTTTATGTTAATCCCGTGCTGCCTGAAGAAGCCGCGAAGTACTTAAGAGAAGCATAAACGACAATTAACAATTAACAAATTACAAATAACAATGTTGGAGTTTCGCGTAAGCGAAACATATTAATAGGTTTTTGCGAAGCAAAAACACAATAATTGTTAACTGTTAATTGTAAATTGTTAATTGACTTACTGAGAGAAAAATATGAACATTTTAATGGCTGCCTCGGAATGTGTTCCTTTTGTGAAAGTCGGCGGGTTGGCGGATGTCGCAGGCACTCTTCCGAAATACTTAAAGCTTCTGGGGCATGACGTAAGAATAATAATTCCTAAATACCGCAGCATTGACGGTAAAAAGTATAATCTTCAGCCGCTTCCTTACCTTTTAAAAGTTAACGTAGGAAAAGAAACGGAAAAATTCAGGATAAAACACGGCGTGACTGAAGACGGAATTAACGTTTATTTTATTGAAAATATGCGTTTTTTCAACCGTCCGGGAGTGTACGGAGACATCGGTTCCGATTACGGCGACAACAGGGAACGCTACATATTTTTCTGCAGAGCCGCTCTTGAAGCCGCTAAAGCCCTTATGTTCCGTCCGGATATAATACACTCTCATGACTGGCAGACGGGTTTGATTCCGGCATACTTAAAAACAAATCTGAAAAATGACGGTTTTTTTTGGAATACTTCAAGCGTTTTCACTATTCATAATATAGCGTACCAGGGAGAGTTCGGCGCGGACACTGTTGTCGCGGGCGGTTTCTCATGGGAAGATTTTACTATCGATAAGCTTGAATTTAATAACAACGTAAATTTTATGAAATGCGGTATAGGCATGGCGGACGCCGTTTCAACGGTAAGCCCTACGTATGCGCTTGAAATAAAAGAGTTTAACGGAAGAGGCATGGAAGCAGTTCTCAATACGCGCCCAGATCAGATTTACGGCATATTAAACGGAATAGACTACGACTATTGGAACCCTAAAACAGATCCGTTTCTTCCGGCAAATTACACGAAAGATAATCTTAACGGCAAAAAAATATGCAAAGCCGAGCTTCAGAAAATGTGCGGCTTTGAAGTTGACGAAGACGCGTATTTGTTCGGATGCGTTTCAAGACTGGATAATCAAAAGGGTTTTGATATTATAATAGACGCATTGTACGGCCTTCGCGGAAAAAAAATGCAATTCGTAATTTTAGGCTCCGGAGACCAGTTTATAAAATTGCAGCTTCAGGAAGCCGTATCTAAAATGCCTAAAACAGCCGCTGCTTTTTATGAGTATAACGAACCTTTGGCTCATAAAATATACGGCGGATGCGACGCGTATATGATGCCTTCGCGGTTTGAACCTTGCGGACTAAGCCAGCTGATATCTTTGGCATACGGAACTATTCCGATAGTTAACCGTACGGGGGGACTTGCTGATACGATTCAATATTACAATCACTTTACGAAAGAAGGCAACGGTTTTATGTTCAACATAACTTACGGCGAAAATTTCGTGCAGACAATATTGAAATCCGAGAAGATATTCAGAGATAAAAAGAATTGGAATATTTTGATGCAAAATGCAATGAACTGCGACTTTTCATGGGATAAAAGCGTTGAAAAGTATCATCAGATGTATAAAGATACAATTAATAAAAAAAGGCATGAGATGTTGTTTAGAGTATAAATGTAATTACGAATTACGGGGAGCGTAGCTCCCAATGGAGCCTGCCCTCGAATGTTTTAATCGGGGGAATTACGAATAAAAGACAAAAAAGCCGTTTCCCTCGCCCCTTGCGGGGCGAGTGTACGACGAATAAGGAGCACGAGTCACGAGCGGGCGCGAGACGTGAGCGCCCCGGAAGTAGCTTGACTACTTGGGACTTGTGAAGCAACAATGTTGCGTAGCAAGAGGGTGAGGGGTTGCCGTTGATTCGTAATTGGGACGAAGGAACTTTGTTCCGAAGTCCCCGTAATTCGTAATTCGTAATTGTTTTTTACGGGGTTTTATGAATGCTTCAAACAAAGCTATTTCAAAAGCTATCAAATTCGTTTCAATTGCGGTTATTTCAGGCTTCTGCGTTTTGGCCGCCGATCATTATTACCGGATAGAAAATCACGCGAGGGAACTTCTTCCAAAGCTCAGCATGACTGTGTTTATAGACAAAAACTGCAATGACGACGCGCAGGTTTGCGATGCGATTGAGGCATTGGGTTTTGTCACTGTCAGCGAATACGTGCACTCCAAGGACGTATATGATAAAGCGGTTGAAAAAAATCCTTTCCTGAAAGACGTTTCCGTGCCCGGAGACAGCGAAATTTTTCAGTCATACGTTAAAGTATCGCCGTCTTCTTTTCCGACTGAGGATTTTCTCATAGATGCCAGAAATTCCATTGCCGGCGTGGAAAACGTAAATGAAGTGGTATTTAACCCCGAAAATTTTAAAGAATATGTGCGGGCAAAAAATCTTTTGATTTTTTATCAGACAATTCTTTTAGTTTTTGCCGCAGTTATATTTGCTTTGCTTATAGCGCAAAGCGTGCTTTTTATTTTGGCAAGTGAAGACAATACGAGAAAATTTATAATCGGCGCGATTGTCTGTTTAATAGCGGCCTCAACAGGTTTTGTCGGAGCGTGGAGCATATGCCTTTTTATGCAGCATCCTTTGATTATAGATGAAATCGCAGCATTCTATATAATACCTCTCATAGCCGCCTTCGGAATTATATTTAAAGATTAAATAATGAAAAAGATAAAAATTACGGTATCAGCCGCAGTGTTAATTTTATTGTGCCAGTTCGTTTTAGCGCAGAGTCAGAATAATGAATTAAAACAGCATGCAAAACGGCTTTCCGACGAAAGAAGCACAATAAAGAAAAAGCAGCGTGAAAAAGAAGAGCTCATGCTGAAAGAAAGAGTTTTTAAGCGCGAATTGAACAATCTTAACACGGCGATAAAAGGCGCCGAAAGAAAGCTTGAACGGCTCTCGCTGGATATAAAAAATGCGGAAAAACATCTCTCCACGGCTTTGTCCGAGTATAATAAATCTTATGAAAAGCAGACAGGTTGGAGTCAGGCTATGCTTGATGAAATGGACTATTATAATAAAATGACGTTTCTGATTTCTTACGAAGACGATCCGGTTGAATATAAAATAAGGCGGGCGGCTCTGCAATATAAAAAAGATAATTTTGACAAAGAAGCCAAGGCGGTGGATTCGTCAACCGCTGAAATGAACAAATGGGAAAACGCGAAGAAAAAACTTCTTGCCCTGCGCGCTGAAGAAAATAAAACGACAAATGAAAGAAAAAAACTCATACTGGAAAAAAATAACCTTTTAAAATCTACGGCAAATAAAAGAATCTCGGTTGAGGAAGAAATAAAAAGTCATAATGAAAGCGCCAAAGCTTTACAGGCTCTTATAAATAAATTGTCGGAAGCGGAGAAGAAAAAGCGGCAGGCCGAAGCGCTGTCAGCCGCGGAGCAGGATAAAAAACAGGCTAAGCCCGCAGCCTCGCCGGCGGCAAAGACGCAGAGGAAGAAGTCCCTGCCGTGGCCTGTCGAAGGAAAAGTCGTTTTAAAATTCGGAAAAAGCAAGCATCCCGAGCTTGATACTTATTTAATAAGCAACGGTATAAAAATAAAAGCCGCGGATTTTGCGCAGGTAAAAAGCTCGGATTACGGCACGGTTATTTTCACAGGGGAGTTCCGCTCTTACGGAAAAGTTGTTATAATAGATCATAGAAATTCCAGCTTTACGGTTTACGGACAGCTTGACCAGATACTTGTAAAGGAAGACCATAGGGTTTTGAAGGGAACGGTTTTGGGCAAACTTGGCAAAGGCGAAGACAGCGTGCTGTATTTTGAAGTAAGGCAGAATAACAATCCGGATGATCCTTTGCTGTGGCTGGAGAAAGGCAAGTAATAATTAACAATTTACAAATTACAATTGTTGTGTTTTTGCTTTGCAAAAACCTATAATTGTAAATTGTTATTTGTTAATTGTTAATTATAACGGGAGAGTGAAATGAAAGTAATAAAAAAAATGATTTTTACAGCGGTTTTAGTGTTGTTTTTGGCATCAGCCGGAGTTTTTGCGGCAAGCGATGAAACTTATGACAAATTAAGACTGATGATTGACGTAATGGAAATTATTAATGCTAATTATGTGATGGAAACAAATCCAAGGGATTTGGTAATCGGGGCTATAAACGGCGTTGTAAGGACTTTGGATCCTTTTTCTCAATATATGCTGGAGAAAGATTATAAAGACATGAAAAGCGAAACGGAAGGCGCGTACAGCGGAATAGGGCTGCGCATAATGGTTAAAAACGGTTTTATAACCGTTGTATCTCCTTTGCCGGGCACGCCTGCGTATAAAGCCGGCGTTCTTCCCGAAGACCGTATCATAAAAATTGGCGATAAATCAGCCGTTAATATGTCCAGCGACGAAGCCGTAAATTTAATGAGGGGAAAAGCGGGAACAAAAGTTAAAATTACCGTATCCAGAGACAACGTAAGGGAAGATTTGGAATTTGCCCTTACCAGAGAAAAAATTAAGATTGAAACAGTAAGATTTACCATGCTTGAAGATAAAACCGCTTATATAAGATTATCTGAATTTAACGCGCAGAGCGCATCGGATATACAAAAAGCTTTAGCCGATTTTGCCAAGCAGGGAATGAAAGCGCTTGTACTTGATTTGAGAAACAACCCCGGAGGGCTTCTCGATTCGGCCGTTGAGATATGCGGTATGTTTTTAAAAGAGCCGACTTTGATTCTGACTACGAAAGGCAGAGTGGAAGAAATGAAAAAGGAGTATTTTTCAAAAGGGCGCGGCGAGCATACCGATATTCCGTTTATAATACTGGTTAACAGAGGTTCTGCGTCTGCTTCAGAAATTGTTTCCGGAGCCATGCAGGATTTGAAAAGAGCTTTGATAATAGGTTCTCACACTTTCGGCAAAGGCAGCGTGCAGACGGTTATCCCTCTTTCCGACGGAAGCGCTTTGAGACTTACAATCGCGAGATACTATCTTCCTTCAGGGCGTCCGATAGTTCATTTTGATAATAAAAACGCGAAAAACGGGATTACTCCCGATATTGAAATAACGGTAAAACCCGAGAACGAAGTAAAATTATACGCCCAGTCGGAAATGATTTTTTCAAAAGATAAAGCTCCTAAATCCAAAGTGGAAGATAAAGATAAAATTGAAGACAGAGTTCTGGCAAAGGCGCTGGAAATAATAAAGGAAAATAAAGTGAAGGAAATCATATCCAATCCTAATCTTCTTGCCGCGGAACAGGAAAAAATAAAAAATGTCGAAAAAGAGGAAAATATTGGCGAATAATGAAAAGAAGCAGGAAAGCATATTAGTCAAAGTTTACATATTAGTTTTGTTTCTTTGCGGAGTTGGACTGTGGTTTGCGATGAATAATGCCGGCGTTACAAAACAGAAGCTGGCTATTGACGTTGAGCTTGAACAAAAACTTGTCGACGCTTTAGTCGCCAGCGGCGTCACTCAAAGCGACGTTATTTCCCAGTATGCGAGAGAAAGAGAAACAACAACGAAAACATGGAACGAGTTTTACAAAAAGGTACAGCTGCGCGGCAATAAGCGTTCTGAAAACTTTGAAGATTCTTTCAGGGCTATTGCCAGAGCAATGAAACTCGGATTAAGCAAGACCGATAATGTTGACGGCACGGTAACATATAAATTTTACTCGGCAGGCGCCAACTATTCAAACATAACTTTTATTAATCCCAAAAAACCTGTTTCGGCTTCACTTCCGCCGCCTTCGAAAAATGTACAAACAAACAATAAAAAGAATTCTAATGATAAACCCAAACCCGCGGCGGCGCAGGCTTCAAAACCGGAGGTTTCAGCGTCGTCTTCCAGCGCAGATGTGTCTTCGTCTTCTTCGCCAAAAGCGGCTGCGTCAACGCCTTCTTCAAACGTAAAAAATACAAAAAAGAAAAATGCCGGAACAAAGGCAAAAAAATGATGAATATTCTCGCGATAGAAACGTCATGCGACGAAACATCCGCTTCCGTGTCGGTTAACGCAATAAAAGTAAAATCCGTGGTAATATCATCGCAGGCAGCCATACACGAAAAATTTTTCGGCGTAGTGCCTGAACTTGCAAGCCGCGCCCATATAGTAAACATAAACCGCGTAATTTACGAAGCTTTGGAAAAGGCAGGAATTTCATTTGGCAGCCCCAAGCCTGTCATCCCCGGGAGCAAAGCTCCCAAGCGGGGATCCACCCAGCCTGTCATCCCCGAAAGTTTTAATCGGGGATCCATCCAGCCTGTCATCCCCGAATGTTTTAATCGGGGATCCAATTTTGAAAAAAAAATCGACGCGATAGCTTTTACGTCAGGCCCGGGGCTTGCCGGAGCTTTGCTTGTCGGCGCCATAGCGGCGAAATCTTTGGCGTCAGTTTATAATAAACCTTTAATTCCGGTAAATCATCTTGAAGGACATTTATATTCGGCTTTTATTGAGCATAAAAGCGTAAAACCGCCGTTTCTGGGCGTGATAATATCCGGCGGACATACGGAACTTATAATTGTTGAAGATTTCGGCAGATATAAATTTTTAGGCGGTACAAGAGATGATGCCGCCGGAGAAGCTTTTGACAAAGCGGCAAAAATGCTTGGTCTTTCTTATCCCGGCGGGCCTGTTATAGATAAAAGAGCGGAAAAGGGAAATCCTAAAGCCGTAAACTTTACAAGACCATACCTGAAAGGCACATGGGATTTTTCTTTTTCCGGGATAAAAACAGCCCTTTTAAACTATTTGAAACAAAATCCCGTAAAAAATGAAAATCATTTGAATGATATATGCGCTTCTTTCAGGCAGGCTGTTGCTGAAACTTTATGCTTTAAAGCATTTGAAGCGGCAAAAGAGTTTGGTTTAAAACAGATATCTTTAGGCGGCGGAGTATGTGCAAACTCTTTAATAAGAAAGATGTTTTTAAATGAAGGCAAAAAAAAGAAAATAAAAGTATTCCTTCCGTCAATGCTTTACTGCACCGATAATGCCGCTATGATAGGCTGCGCCGCGTACCTTAAGCAGAAAGCTCTCGGCTTTAAATATTCTGCCGAGCAACTGAAGCCAAAACCGTCACTGCAGCTGGAAAACTGGAAAAAATAAAGGCAATTACGAATTACGGGAGCTTCGCTCCAATTACGAATTACGAATAAACGACAAAAAGCAGTTTCCCTCGCCCCTTGCGGGGTCGCAGTGCGACGAATAAGGAGCACGCGTCTTGCGACGGGCGCGAGATGTGAGCGCCCCGGAAGTAGCTTGGCTACTTGGGCAGGGTGAGGGGTTGCCTCTCGTCG
>Ga0099364_10014376_pt1 | contig 10540 bp, 5 predicted proteins | sample TergutTh196P3_FD_73070 | JGI IMG/M metagenome (GOLD analysis project Ga0099364, IMG submission 73070) | Microcerotermes parvus P3 segment gut microbial communities from Pointe-Noire, Republic of the Congo - Th196 P3 | ecosystem: Host-associated > Arthropoda: Insects > Digestive system > Gut ...
TATCCATTATCCATTATCCATTATCCATTATCCATTATCCATTATCCATTATCCATTATCTATAAATAAAAAAGGGCTGGTGAGAAAAAGAAAAATCACCAGCCCCAGATGATGGTGGCTAGACCCAGACTTGAACTGGGGACACAAGGCTTTTCAGGCCTCTGCTCTACCGACTGAGCTATCCAGCCACACTTAAAAAGGAGAAAATCATCTTATTTGGACAAAAAAATTCAAATAGGTTTTTTTGTCAACAAAAAAATTGAAATCTGGTAAAGAAAATTTTTATTTTATTAAAACCATTCTTTTTATTTCAAAATGATTGGTTGTCCTAAAATATACAAGATACACTCCGGAGCTATGCTGAGCAGCATTCCAGACTATTTGATTTTGTCCTTTTGTGAAAAAAGAATTTGTGAGCTGTTCTACTATTTGACCTCTAATGTTGTAGATAGCAATGTCTACAAAATCATCATCAGCGAGTGTAAACAAAATAGTCGTCTCTGGGTTGAAAGGATTGGGGAAATTGCCGATGAGCTGGTCTGTATAGGTGGGTTCTATTTCAATATCTTCTGAAACAGTAACATCAACATGCCAAGTCCTTGAGACTGTGAAATGAAGGTTAGACACTTCTACTCTCATCACAATAGGTTCAAGAGTAGAAAAAGTATACCCATAAAGGCTATTGTCGTGAAATCTCGGAGTTCCATTAACAAACCACTCGTAACTGATGTTTTCTTGGTCGGTCAGATTGACAAAAAACTCGATAGTAGAGTATTGCTCAAAGGAAGCAAGACCAAAATCGTCTTCCTCTGGGTAGTCTGGATACCAATTGAAGATATAAGGTGGATGTATATCTGGGTAGACTTCGACTACCATTGTGCTTTGAGCGATATTGGGGACAATGAGAAATGAGAAATGAGAATGCAGAAATGATCCCCCCCCTTCCCCCCCCGCTCGCAAGCTCACGGGGGGGGCAGAAAGAATAGGCTGTGGCTCATATCTGACTTCAAGCTCGATGGTTTCAGTTCCCTCCCAGTCCCAAACGGGAGTGATGGTCAAGACATCGTTGTCTATACTCAAGGTGAGGTTTTGTGGAGTAGATAAAGCTCTAAAATGATAGATGTGTTCTCCTACAACGCTATCAGTGATATAATCTCTTAAATTCCAAGTCTTTGTTTCATTTGGTTCAAGTCTTTCTGGTGAGGGCAGATTAAAGTCTATTAGGTGGCTTATTTCATATAGAGCATTGCTTTCGGGACTCGGAATGTAATCATCTTTAAAAGCTATAGCCTTTAAAAAAGTGTTTTTATTGATAAAAATAGGTTGTGAATAAATTGGACTATTTACAGTGGGTGTAGCACCATTCAAAGTATAGCGGATAACGGCATCAGCATCATCGACATAAATTGTTACATTGAGAGCTTCAAAATACTGACCTGTCGGATGTGAAATGATGGGTTGTGGCACGGACACTGTAACACTAAAATCACCGACTGCTATTTCCGATGGAGTATAAAAAGGTCTAAAAGCTCTTGCTTTTATAGAAATTTCAGAATTCATACCAAGAGGAATAGGCTGATTATACAATAAAGAACTTTGTGTAGGATTAGAGCCATCGATAGTGTAAAAGATATTTGCGTCTGCTGGATATGAGGTCATTTCTATCGTTATTGGCTGCGTATAAACACCTGGTGGCGGTGTAAATATCACATCGGCACAATATGCATCAGCGAGAAAATTGTGAGTAGTATTTTCAATCAGACTAAGTATTGTGAAATCCTCAAAGACATAGTTTTCCTTTTCTGCTCTAATAACAAGGGAGGAGTTTATGTCAAAACTCAATGTAAAAAAGCCATTTATATCTGTGTAAGTAGAGGTGTTTGTATTGACATCAAAAACTTTTACATCACGGATAATAATATTTGTATTCTCATTATTTAGTGCGTATCCAGAAACGGTGTATTGGATGATAAATGCCTCAAAAGAGATAAAATCTACAGGCTCTACTACACTATTTATGACATATTCAGGTGGGTCAAATATATGCCCCTCAAAAAAAGGTGTGATATGAAGTAAAGCACCATGATTTACCTCAAAAGAAAACTGTCCTTGAGTATCTGTTTGCCCCATCAGGACACTATTATTGAATATTTGGACACCTGCGAGAGGTTGACTATTTTTGGTTACTCCACCTGTGATAGGATAGGTTTTTAATGAAGCAATGAAATCTTGGTTTGGATAGTTTTGCTCTACATTTGTGATGGAAATAGTCGGTGGTATAAAATTATATATAGGATTGACTGGAACTATTTGAAAAGACTCACGCTCAAGTATAGTGTGAGTATAAAATCCATCGGTATCTGTCAGCAAATCTACAGTCGCACTCGGATAAATCAGCTGTATCGGCATATTGACCATTGGAGCATCATCATCATCTGTTACAGTGCCAGAAAGGGTAAAAACTAACTGCTCTCTAGTATAAAAGAAATAAGTATCTGGATTTTCGATGAGACCTGTATCGAGTGAGTATTCCGTAAAGAAATGATTTAGAGGGTCAGAGATAGATATTTCATAGCTTTCAAGATAATTTGCCAGAAATTCAAATTTACTATCATAATCAGTAAAACCAGAGCCAGAGTGAGAGCTTTCGTGAGAGCTATAATTTATCTGCACACCTTGGACAGGTAAAGGTGGGACATTGTAATCGACAATTTGCACTGTGATAGTTAAAATAGCATCTGTTGCAATGAAATCTGGGATAGTAAGATGCGACGATAGGTTTTGGACAAGATAGCTCGATGGAGAAAATGAGTAGCCACCTAGAGATGGAATAAGATTGAAACTGACACCATGGGGTAGATTGGTAAAGTTATAAATTCCATTTACATTGGTAATAGCAGTGTCGAGTGTAACATTTGTGATAGTCTGAAGAGCAGTTACTGTTACACCGGGCAAGCCTATATTATCAAAAACCACAGCACCTGATATATCGTAAGATTGGATTGTGGCAAGAAAGCTATAATTTATTGGAGTATAGATATAAAGTCCTGGTAAAATAATCTGAGGAGGGGTAAATGTATATCCTGCTCTTAATGGGGTAAATAAAATGTTTTCGTTTGTTTCATACAGAGAAATAGAGGCATTGCCATTTGGTAAGGTTATCATTTCACCGGATGGACCATTATTAACCTGATAAATGATATTTACACCTGCGAGTGGAGCAAGAGTATTCTGCATTTGGACAGAGAAATATAAAGTAATTTGATTTCTTGGTCTTGTTTGAAAAATGATTTCTATATCTTGAGTAATTTCACCTGAAAACTGCACAGTCTCTTCAAAGAAATCTGTTCCAGTATTTGATATAGAGATTTCGTAGTTTTCCCCATAATGAGCCTCAAAGATAGCTTCACCATTGAGTCCAGTAGTCATTGGTAGACCTGTATGTCCACTCGGTGTAGAGACATAGCTGACAAGGATACCTGAAATGGGGACAGTATTAAATCGAATAGTGCGGACTGTAACAAATAGTGGGATACCAACTGCTTCAAAATCAATGTCGTCTTGATCCTCTGTGATGTTTAAAATTTGCACACTTAAAGGAGTAAAACTAAATCCGCTACGAGTAGGTGTAAGCGTAACATTGCTACCCCAAGGGACATTTGAAATCGTATATTGTCCTCTGACATCTTCCTCAATCTTTGTAGTAGTAGAGCCAAAACCATTTGTGTTTATGATAACATTTCCAAGTCCGACTCCATCCTCAAACCTGACAGTGCCAGATATTGTAAAGGTTTGGGGAAAGGCAGCAAAAGGTGGTAGCGGTAAGATAGTGTCAGAGTTTAAACCCTCAATTTTTCTAAAAGGTGGCTCAAATCTATACCCCTCTTTAAAAGGAGTAAAGGTGATGTCCTGGTCGGTTTCAAAGAGATTAAAGATTACTTTACCATCTGGACCAGTTAATGCAAAGTCTGTATCGCCATTGTCCATCAAATAAGTGATTTTTACATCAGTTAAAGGTTGACCAGCATCCAAAACCTCAATCACTACTGGAATAGGTGTTGGTGGTCTTGATAGAAATGATAAATCGATAGGTGCATCTACTACCCCAGTATTTTGCTCTTTTATATCAAAAAGATGATTTCCATAATCTGATAAAAATACTCTGTAATTTTCACCCTGACAGGCTGAAAATACATAGAAACCTTGATTGTTTGTGAGTCCATTTCCACTGTGACCACAAGTAGTTAACGAGATATAGTTTATCCGAATGTCTGGAATGGGGTCATCATCATAGTCTATTGTGCTGACCGTAACATTGTGTTTTGTCCGATTAGCTGTAAACTCGATATTTGAGACATTGTCGATGATATTGGAGATATCTACTTGAGTAGGCAAAAATGTGTAGTGAGCTAGTGATGGAGTGAGCGTTAGACTACTATTATAAGGGACATTAGAAAGACTAAATATGCCTGATGCTCCTGTCGTTAATGTAGTAGTAATATCGCCTGTTACGGCTATTGATGCACCTGCTAAGCCTACGCCCTCGCTTAAGACGACTCCTGATACACTAAAAGTCCCTATTGTAGCCTCGATGTCGTAATGGAGGGGAGTTGTAGTATCATTTAAAAAAGGGATTGAAATAATCACAGGGTCAAAAGTATGTCCCGCCTTTATAGGTGTAAAAGTGATAGGGAGGGTGGTTTCATAGAGAGTGATTTCTGTATATCCGAGTAAATTTGTTGTTTCAAATTCTGGTGTGCCAGCTCCTACTTGATAGACAATATTGACATCAGCGACAGGAGAGCCACTGCTTTGGACAAGGAAACTAAAGGTATAGGAAGGTATTTCTGTAGCTATGAAATTATTGTCCATAGATGTGCCAGAAACGGTCAAAGGTCTATTAGGTGGAGTAAATGTATACCATTCGTTAATAGGAGTAAGCACAAATTGTGAGCCAATTTCAGCAGTAAAAGTATAAACACCGCTTGCGTTAGTAGTAGCTAATAAAGTTTGTCCAGAGTAGACCTCAATGCCTTGCAAAGGAGAACCATTGAGGGTAATTGTCCCACCTATATTAAAGGGTTGTAGAGAGGCTGTGAAATTATGTGTTTCATGCTCAAAAACTATATGATTAGCAACTATAGGTGGAGTAAAGACATAGCCATCTTTTTGAGGAAAGAAAGCAAGACTTGAGCCGTATTCTACTTGAAAGATATAATACCCAATAGCATTTGTAGTAGCTTTTGTCTCAGCTCCGACGATGATATCTACACCATCGAGAGGTTGACCAGAGTGGGTAATTGTTCCCGAAATATTTACAGGTATTGAGGTCGCTGTAAAATTTCTTGTTACAGAAATCTGCATATTGGGTATTTCATAGATAGGTGGTGAAAAGTCGTGGAAATAGGACAGCGGAACTATATGGATAGTAGTTCCGACTGGTATGCCTGGTATGGCATAATACCCTAAAGAGTTTGTAACTCTAGCAGGAGTAAAAAAATGTTTATAAGGTAGGGTTTCTTGCTCTAAAGGACTACTTATTGTAATCCCCTCAATCCCAGTTCCCCCAACCGTGATGACTTGACCCGAAATAGTGAGGCTGGACATAGTGAAATTAATGTTTATGGGAGTAGTAGTAGTTCCTATGGAGGGAGTATACATATCGGTTTGAAAAGTCGTGGTAGTGGTCAAAAGCACTTGCTCTGAGCGTCTCCACAAAAAGAAATGTAAAGTCTCAGCAGTCTGCATCGTCTGTATCAAGCTACCTGCTGAAACCCCCACATAAGGAGTGCCTGTAAGGATTATAAGATCATTCTTCCCCCGCACTTCATCACCTACAAAAGTTACTAGTAGGTCGTTTGGGCTCGCATTAAAACCATTTACAAATATTCTTGAGTGCATTATCAGACCCTGCTGTTTCTGTGTAATGTCTATAAAAGGGTCATTTATATTTGCATAAAGACCTGTAAAACACAGGATAATAAAGATTATCAATCCCAAATAATGTTTTTTCATAAAAACTCCATTTATAATTAAGATTGTAGTGGCTTATTGTATAAGCTTTCTACACAAATTCAAAATAAAACAAGTGCCAATTATTTTAATTATCATTTCTTGTCAACTCTTTTATCGACTTAATGTCCTATTTTATTAAATTTTTTTATTTTTCATTTTATAGACCATAGCCAGTATCTCTGCCACAGCAGCATAAAACTGCACATCAATCTCTTTTCCCACTTTACAGCTTTCATAAAGCAGTCTAGCAAGTGGTTTATCCTCTACTATTGGTATGTCATGCTCTTTGGCGAGTTCTTTAATCTTTTCTGCTACAAGTCTTTTCCCTTTTGCCACAGCGATAGGAGCTTCACTGATAGTCTGGTCGTATTTGATAGCTATAGCAAGGTGGATAGGGTTTGTGATTACGACATCTGCATTAGGGACTTCCTGCATCATTCTTTTCATAGACTCTTCCATCATCAATGACAAAATCTTTCTGCGAACTTGCGGGTCACCCTCCATTTGTTTAAATTCATCTTTGACCTGTGATTTAGTCATTTTGAGCTTTTGGTTATGCGTAAATTTTGACCAGACAAGGTCGAGGGTAGCAAAGAGTAAATAAAATATCATCAGGGTAATAACAACTCTGGTAACCATATTGACCAAAAACATATAAACACCTGTGATTTCAAGGTTTACAAGACCAAGTATATCAAAGATAAATTTTCTGATGACTATCCAAGTAATCAGGACAAGGATAGCAAGCTTTATTAGTCCCTTGACAAGCCTTTTTACACCCTCTACAGAAAAGATTTCTTTGAGACCCTTCAAATTGAAGACATCAAATTTTGGCTTTATACCCTCAAAAGTAATGAGCCAGCCTATCTGTAAAAGCATTGAAATAAAGCCACCAAGTATAAATAAAAAGCCAATAGGCAAAAGAACAGCCCAAAAATACAAGAGATACCTTAGATAAAGATTTTGTAAATTAAGCGGAGTTATACCTATATTGAGATTTTGAAAAGCATAGCCAAAAGAGTTTAAAAATATCCTAATGATGAAAGGTCCACCGACAGTCAATATCAGGAAAAACATCAAAAGAAAGAATCCTGTATCGACTTCGGAACTCCTAGCTACATTGCCTTTCTCGCGAGCTTCTTTTAGCCTCTTCGCGGTAGGCTCTTCGGTTTTTTCACCTTGATCGTCATCATCAGCCATAGTAATCTCCAAATCACAAATTACAAATCACAAATCACAAATTACAACCACACCTAATTCTTAATTCTTAATTCATAATTCTTAATTTTTTTGTTTTCAAATATTGCAAATGTCTCTTATAGCTCTCATTTTGAGGAGCGAGCAATACAGCCTTTTCAAAATAGTAGAGATGGTCTTGCACTGGGAACGCAACCTTCCAGGCTGCATCACCACTCATTCTTCTTGGGTGGGGCTTCAATAATATCGTCCCCGCCAAATAATAATAAGCCGCATTGGACTCATCTAAATCAATAGCAGTTTTTATCGCCTCAAAGGCAGCATCATATTCTTTTTTTTCTATAAAATCTACTGCTGTAAAGAAAGACTCCTTTGCAGTAGCATATTTTTCTCTTTTGATAGGGTCAATTATGATAGATTTCAATTTTTGGACAAAAGTATTAGTGGGAAATTTCTCAGCGAGATAATTTGCTAGTCTTTCACCTTTTTCCCATTCTCTTACTACAAGATAACATTCCATCAGAGAGGAGGAAATCAAAATATCTTCAGTCTGTCTATCCATGATTCTCTCAAGGTAGGATATAGCTTCTTGATGTTTATTCAAAGCTATCAGACAGATTGAAAAATAAAAGAAATTTTCGACACTATCATTCAAGAGTAAGGCTTTTTCAAAATGCAAAATAGCCTTTTTATACCTTGATAGGTTTAAAAAGTGGAGACCTCGCCTCTGATGATATTTTACTAAAAGAGTATTCAAAAAATTTTCTATCATTTTATTTTCTTACCTAAAACTAAATTTGTAGGGAACTGATTTATCTGTTCTGCTCTGTAGGGAACGCATTTATCCGTTCCGCTCTGTAGGGAACAGATAAATCAGTTCCATACAAATCAAGTTACTATTTCAATGATGTTCCCGCTTAATTCCGAACTCCTACAAAACCTCTTGTAACCCATGCACCTCATTCACATCCAGCACATACAAGATGCCATTACCAGGCTCTTCTATTTTCATATTTTCCCTGATGGAATTAACAATCTTGTCTTTATTTTCATTTTTGGTTATGATAAAGACCTCTTCTTTTTCTGGCTCTATTTCAAGAGAGAAAAATTTCTGCACCTCATGGACACCAGCACCGCGAGCATTGATGATGATGCCACCTGTAGAGCCGACTTTATTGGCGGCTTCAATTACTTCTTCAGCTCTGCCCTTTTCTACCACAACAAAAATCACATTGTACATAACCTTTCCTCCATCTTTATGTTTTGAACTTTTAACTTCATTTAAACTCCCAATAAACTCACGGACATTGTAACTAAAAGCAAATCCATGATGAGGTTTATCAAACCTCATTTCAGTGCTAATGCCGAGTATGACTCCCTCTGCAAGCTCATTTTCCACTATCATACTGACAATTTCTTTTCTTTTTTCTGTGATACCAAAATAATTTAACAATCGGTTGTCGACTGCTCCTCTTCCAATTGAAGTAGTAGCACCTTTGACACCATATTTTTTGGAGATTTTTCTGACCTTGGAAGCCTCTCCCACATTCACTACGCAGCAAATCAAACTAAATCCTATCATATTTTTGCCACTCCCACTTTCTTTGATTTCATTTTATAAATAAATCCCAATACCTGCAAGGCTATCACAGGCATCATTGTAACCATGATGATGACTCCAAAGGAGTCCTTTAATATATCAGCATGCTCTATCGCCTCTGCTACGCCCTGAGAATAAGCAAGGATAAAGGTTACTGTCATTGGTCCAGACGAAACAGCTCCAGAGTCAAAAGATATGCCCGTAAAAATTTTGGGTGTAAAAAACATCATCGTCAAAGCAAAGATATAGCCAGGTAAAATATAATGCCAGAGCGTTATACTAGGCTGGATTATCTTGATTACATGAAGTCCAACAGCAAACGCCATACCTATTGCCAGAAAAGTCAGCACTGTCTTTCTTTTGAGGTAACCATTGGTAACATCCTCTATCTGATGTGTTAATACATATACTGCTGGCTCTGTCAATATAATAAGCATACCCAATAAAGCACCCAATCCGATAGGTAGTGCATGATGACCTGTCATTGCCAGCTGAGAGCCTATTTCCTTTCCCATATTCATAAATCCTGCATGGACACCAACAAAAAAGAGAACCAATCCTACATAAGTGTAAATAAAACCCATCAGTATCTGACGGAAATGTTTTTTGGGTAAATGGAGCTTAAATTTATGAAAAAAGATAAAGATTAAAAATATTGGTAGTAAAGACTCCAATGTTATTCTCGGCTCTTTTCCCAGATAATACAAAAAAGGTGCGATGATATTTGAGCTGTCATAAAGCTTGGGCATTTCTGTTATCACACTTAAATCACCAGGTTTGACAAAGAAATTAAGAACAAGAAGTCCAAAAATAGCTCCTGATGCCATGATACCTACCATGCCAAAACTACTTTCCTCTGCTGATATACTATCTTTTTTAAGGCAAGCCATACCGAGAGAAAGGGCAAGGACAAGTGGAACTGTAATCGCTCCTGTAGCAGCACCAGAAGCATCAAACGCTATTGCCATAAAATCTGGTGATAAAAATGCTAATGCAAAAGCTATGATATAAGAAATGACAAGGACAAGCCTTAGAGAGTAATTTTTGACTATACGGACTGCACCAAGAGCAAGCATGATGCCCGCACCCACAGCTACTAATGCACGGATTGTGTTTACTGATATTAGATTATTAGTTACAAGAGCAAATTGGTCGGCAAGCACTTTGACATCAGGTTCGGCAAAATTACTAAAAAAACCGAGTATAAAAATAGTAAGTATGATAAACCATAGCTTGTTTGACTTTACAAAGACAGTTCCCATCAAGTCACCTAATGGTAAAATGGCTAATTCTATACCAAATAGTAATATGATAAGTCCGAGTTTTACTATGATTGCACCTATCAAAAACTGGATAAAGATGATAGGCGGAGCTTCCACTATCGTAAGACTTAAGATTATCACAAAAATTACTACGGGTAAAACCGCTACTAATACTTCTTTGGCTTTTTCAAACAATACATTCATTTATTTATTTCCTTGTAGAAAAAGGAGTTATCCATTCCTTAATTATTCTAAACCTATATATCTCATTAGGGTAATGTTTTTTTTTATGACTTTTTTTGTCAAGCAAAAAATGAAATCGGAATTTGGTAAAAACTTAAATAATACCTCTTCTATAACTTCAACTGGGAACGCAGGCATCTTGCCTGCAAAAAAACCAGAATAATCATTGATTGCAGGCAAGATGCCTGCGTTCCCAGTAGAAGTTACCACCTCGACAGTTTGA
>Ga0099364_10014377_pt1 | contig 10540 bp, 9 predicted proteins | sample TergutTh196P3_FD_73070 | JGI IMG/M metagenome (GOLD analysis project Ga0099364, IMG submission 73070) | Microcerotermes parvus P3 segment gut microbial communities from Pointe-Noire, Republic of the Congo - Th196 P3 | ecosystem: Host-associated > Arthropoda: Insects > Digestive system > Gut ...
TTGTTGATGAGGTGATTTTTTATGTCAAACACACGTTCAAGTGGTATGCACATACGGGTTAATCCCGAAATAAAAGCAAAAGCCGAGCCTATTCTTGCCGCGATTGGTTTATCGTTTAGTGATGTCTTTAATCTCACACTTAATCAAATTTGTTTAAAGCGCAGAATACCTTTTGAGTTGTCCTCTATAGAACTAACTGAAAACGGATATACACCGGAATTTGAAGCAGAACTTCTTAAAGAAGCAGAAGAATGTTACGCTGCTGTTGCGAACGGAACAATGAAACCATATAAAAATGTCACAGAACTTCGAGTAGCATTAGATGCAGAGGAAGATAATGAGTGATAATTATATTTATCTTCCGATTCCGTCTGCTAAATATAAACGAACTCGCAAACTTGCCAAAAAACAGGGGCTTGATATGGACTTGCTCGATTGGTGTATTGGGCAATTAGCGCTAGATATTCCTTTACCTGCAAACTGGAAAGATCATCAACTAAAAGGAATTTTAAAGCGTTTCCGTGAGTGTCATATCGGAGGTTCAGGCGATTGGCTGCTTGTGTATGAGAAGCGGGATAGCGATATGATTCTCTATCTTCTGGGTACAGGAAGCCATGCTGATTTATTGCGCCGGTAGGCACGGAAACCTACGGCATGACATATACCATGAAATGGTATATTAAAACGGAGTATAAAAAATGGCTGTCGTCTACTAATAATGGATTGTAAGCATTTTCGACAGAATACTTAGATTGGACAATCACCCCTAACAACATGACTTCTAAAAAATATAATCCGAGGAGGTATTACAATGCAAACGGTATTTCGCGGCAGACACTTTATCGACCTAGAGGATTTCACTCGTGAGGAAGTCGAAACAATGCTCGATGTTTCGGCGGACCTCAAATTGAAATTCGCCCAGGGCATTCCGACCCCTTACCTCAGGGACCAGAGCATGTTCCTCATGTTCTTCGAGCAATCCACGCGGACGCGTAACTCGATGGAGGCCGGATTCGCGCAGTTGGGCGGTCACGCGGGATTCCTCGATTCGAGCAGTATGCAGATAGCGCACGGCGAATCCGCCAAGGACACGGCGATCATCCTCTCCCGCTACGGACACGCCATAGCGTGCCGCTATTGCAACTGGGGTTACGGCAACAAATATCTCAATGAGATGGCTAAATGGTCCAGGGTCCCGATAATGAACCTGCAATGCGACCTCTACCACCCGTTCCAGGCGCTGGCCGACCTGATGACGATGAAAGAAAAGTTTGACGGCAATCTTAACAGGCTGAAGGTTTCCATCATCTGGGCTTACGCCGAGAGCCACAAGAAACCGATTTCCGTCCCGGTATCTCAGGTATTGCTCTTCCCGCGTTTCGGGATGGAAGTAACGCTCGCGCATCCCAAGGGCTGGGAACTGCCCGATTGGGTCATCGAAAAGGCCGAGGCCAACGCCGAGCGCTACGGCGGAACGGTCACGGTTACTGACGACGAAGCCGCCGCATACAGGGACGCCCATGTCGTAATTCCTAAGAACTGGGGCAACTGGGTGACAGACCAGACCGGCAGCGCGCCCGCGGGAGCGGTCAAGGTGGTGGACGACGCCTTGAAGGCTCATCGCTCGTGGAAGTGCACCGAGGAAAAAATTGCGGCCGCGGACAAAAATGTGATATACATGCACGCCCTTCCGGCGGACCGCAACAACGAGGTCGAGGATTCAGTCATCGACGGGCCGCACTCCGTCGTGTACGACGAAGCCGAGAACAGGCTGCACACAGCGAAGGCCGTAATGACCCTTCTAATGAATGGGAGATAGATGATAGATAGTACAAGGCAGGGCGAGTCCCTGCCTTATTCATATTGTCACAGAGGTGAGCAGCGATGAGCTCGTTAGAAGAGAAAAAGAAATTGATTTATCAACTGGATGGCAGACCTCCTTTCCTGGTTGCGTTTCCCCTGGGGCTTCAGCACGTTCTTGCGATGTTCACTTCAAACCTCGCTCCCTGTTTCATCCTGGCCGGAGCGGTTGGTCTTGTGGGGGCGGACAGGATTCTGATGGTGCAATGCGCGATGTTCGTATCAGGTCTCACCACATTTTTTCAACTATATCCCATCTCAATATTCGGAAAAAAATCCAAGTTACCCAGGATAGGAGCCGGACTGCCCATTGTGATGGGAACTTCGTTCGCTTTCGTGCCGACCTCAATAACAGTTGCCAATGCGTTCGGACTCCCCGGAGTTCTGGGAGGGGCGCTAATGGGAAGCCTCGTCGAATTTGTAATGGGATTTTTCATCAAACCGCTCAAAAAATTTTTCCCGCCTCTCGTGATCGGAGCCGTTTTGATAAGCATAGGCATAAATCTGCTTGGCGCGGGGACGAATTATTTCCTTGGCGGCGTGGGCGCGTCTGATTTCGGTTCGGCGCAGAACATCACCCTCGGGTTCATCGTATTTTTTACCATTCTGATCTGTCAGAGGTTTGGCAAGGGAATTTTGCAGGTTTCATCCCTTCTTGTTGGGATAATCGTCGGTTATGCCGCCGCCTTTTTCCTCGGCAGGCTCGATTTCGCGCTTATGCGCGACGCCGCCTGGTTCAGCGTTCCCATGCCGCTTAGGTTCAGGTACGAATTTCACGCAAGCGCGGTATTGTCCTTCGCCGCTCTCTATATCGTGTCAGGGCTGGAAACCATCGGCAACACCTCGGGAATCACGGTGGCGGCTTTCGACAGGGAGGCAAGCACAAAGGAGATGTCCGGCGCGATAATGGCCGATTCGCTCGGCTCCATGTTGGCGTCTCTCTTTAACACGCTGCCGAATACCGCGTTCGGGCAGAACGCCGGGCTGGTTGCGATGACCAAGGTTGTGAACAAATTCTGCATAGCCACGGGAGCAGCGACGCTTATGCTGGCGGGTTTCATCCCGAAAATAGGGGCCATCTTCTCTATGATGCCGAACAGCGTTTTGGGTGGGGCGGTAATAAGCGTCTTCGCCATGATAATGATCAACGGTATCAAATTAATCGCCAAATCGGGCTTCAGCCACCGCAATATCATAGTGCTGTCCGTCATTTTCGCTATGGGACTGGGCCTCGCGAACGCTCCGGATACGGCATACGAACACCTGCCGGGTTTCTTCCGGTATCTATTCGCGGACTCCGTGGCCGCCGTCTGTATTATTGGTATAATCCTCAACATAATTTTCCCCGCCGGGGAAGGGGATGCTCCGGCTGTAATAGAGGTTGACTGATGGAATCGCTGAACAAATTTTCTTCGGCTGCGAGAGCCAAAGCGGAATGGGACATAGAGGGGATTTAGGCATTATGAGTGAATCTAAAAACAAAATCAAACTTTTTGAAGAAAAACAAGTACGCACGGTATGGGATGAAGAAAACGAAAAATGGTGGTTTTCGGTTGTTGACGTTATTGCCGTTTTGACCGACAGCGACAACCCTCGCCGCTATTGGAGCGACTTAAAGCGCAAGCTAAAAGCCGAGGGGAGTCAGTTGTACGAAAATATCGTACAACTGAAAATGCTTTCATCTGACGGTAAATCCTATAATACCGATGTAGCCGATACCGAACAGGTTTTACGCCTTATACAATCAATACCAAGCAAAAAAGCTGAACCGTTCAAACTGTGGCTCGCTAAAGTTGGCAATGAACGCATTGACGAAACGATTGATCCGGAACTTTCTATAGACCGCGCGATACAAAACTACCGCCGAATGGGTTACAGTGAAAATTGGATAAATCAGCGCGTCAAATCAATCGAAGTTCGCAAAGCCCTGACTGACGAATGGGATAAAAGCGGTGTACAGCAAGGTAAGGAGTATGCGGCGCTTACTGATTTGATGAGCAAGACTTGGAGCGGGATGAATACCCGTGAATACAAGCAACATAAAGGACTTAAAAAAGAAAATCTGCGCGACAATATGACCAATACGGAATTAGTGCTGAATATGCTCGCCGAGGTCGCCGCGACGGACATATCAATCGTCCGCCAGCCAAGCGGTTTTGATGAGAGCGCGGCAGTTGCCGAGGAAGGCGCGAAAGCCTCAAAAGCCGCCCGTGAGCAGATTGAAAGAAGCACCGGCAAAACCGTTGTCAGCAGGTTGAACGCCAAAAATTCAATAAAAAGCATTGAGGTCATCGAACGCGAGGAAATTAAAAAACTCAGAAATTCCAAGACGAAGCTGATGCTTGATGAATAGCACAATGAGGAAAAATAATTCTGCCGCCAATGGTTTCAGAATTAAGCCGGAGTAATAAGAGGTTGATTGAGGATTTTCAGGGCTAAGATCGGGGGTGTAATTTAAATGGGAATGGTTCTTGGAGGCGGAACAATTGTCGGGCCGGACGGAGAGTTTCGCGCCGATGTCAGGATAGAGGGCGGCGTAATCTCGGAGATCGGTTTGTCTCTGAAGCGCGGCGGCAACGAATACGCCGACGTTTCCGGCAAGTACGTGATGCCGGGCGGGATAGACGCGCATACTCATTTCGACCTCCCCCTCGGCGACGGAACGCGGACCGCCGACAGCTTCATGACGGGGACGAAGGCGGCGATAGCAGGCGGCACAACCTGCGTCATCGACTACGCGACGCAGTTCAAGGGAGAATCCCTCCGCGATGGGCTGGATAATTGGCATCGGCTCGCGGACGGAAAATGTTTCTGCGATTATTCGTTTCACCTCGCGATAACGAACTGGAACGACTCCGTGTCCTCCGAACTGCCAGGGATAATTTCAAACGGCGTCACATCGTTCAAGATGTACATGGCTTATAAAGGTTCGCTCCAAGTAGACGACGGCATAATATACGAGGCGCTGAAACGCATGAAAGAGACAGGCGGCCTGCTGTGCGTCCACTGCGAGAACGGCGACCTCGTTGCTTCCCGGACGGCCGAACTGCTTCGGGAGGGTAAATCGAGCCCGATGTTTCACCCGACGTCGCGACCGGAGGAAATTGAGTCCGAGGCTGTGTCGCGCCTGATAACCATCGCGTCACTTGCCGGAGCTCCGATCTACGTCGTCCACGTCAGCACGGCGGAGTCGATGCGAAAAATCATAGAGGCAAAAATGTCGGGCACGTCGGTTTTAGCGGAGACGTGCCCACAATACCTGTACCTCGACGACTCGCTCTATGCAAACGGCCGGGAGGCTGCGAAGTACATCTGCTCGCCTCCGCTGCGCGGGAGTGATAATCAGGCGGCCCTCTGGTCGTCGCTTCGCATGGGGCTGGCCGACGTGGTGGCGACCGATCACTGCTCATTCAATTTCAAAGGACAAAAGGACAAAGATATAAAAGACGGCGGGAGCGAGAATTTCAGCCGTATCCCGAACGGCATGCCCGGCGTTGAGAGCAGGATGCTCCTGATGTACAAGGGCGTGGCGGACGGGCGGCTCACCCTGTCGAAGATGGTGAGGGCGGTCTCGGCTAATCCCGCCGTGATCTTCGGGCTGTACCCTCGCAAGGGAGCGCTGATTCCCGGGGCCGACGCGGATATTACAGTGCTTGACCCCAACGGCGCGACGACGCTCTCCGCAGCGAGCCAGTTTCAAAACGCGGACTACACTCCGTTCGAGGGTATAGAGATACCCGCGTCGATAGACTCGGTCTATTTACGCGGTGAATTGCTCTACAGCGGCGGTAAATTTTCCGCAAACGAGCCTTCGGGTAAATTCGTGCCGAGAGGCGTGACAAGCGCCTCCTCGCGATGAATACCTCGGAGGTCATGCGCGCGCTTGGCATCGGATACGGGTCGCGCGTCGCGGTATCGGGATGCGGCGGCAAGACCTCCGTTATCAATTCCTTCGCGCGGGAATCAGCCGGGAATATGAGCGTGCTGATTACGCCGACGACCAAGATTCTCCCCGAACGGGGCGAGGATATTTTTCCGGTCATCACACGCGAAGAATGTCTGGCGCACATTCCGCGCCGCGGGATACAGTGCTTGGGCGTGCTGAACGCCGGGACGGGAAAACTGGAGGCTCTCCCGTCCGGCGACCTCGCCGCGATAGCGTCCCGATACGACTTATTGTTGATGGAAGCTGACGGAAGCAGGGGCCTTCCGTGCAAGGGCTGGACTGAGCGGGACCCGGTGATTCCCGGATTTGCGACGCACACTGTCGGCATCGTGTCGATAAAGGCTGTCGGCCTGCGCGCGTCGGAAGAAAATGTTTTTCGCCTCGGCGAATTTCTCAGATTGACGGGAATGACGAATGGGGAACGTATAACCATACGGGCACTTGCTTTGATGATCGCCTCTCCCGGGGGCATGTTCAGGAGGAAATCCGGGACTGTTTCCGTTATGGTAAATCAGGCCGAATCTCCCAGCTCGATGAAATTGGCGATGGAGCTGGCGGAGGGGATACGCGGCATGGGCGTTTCAGAGCCTCGAAAAATTTTCGCGGGCAGCGCGATTGCGAAAGAGTGGATGGAGATATGATCAATAAAAAACCGATGATATGTGACGCAATACTGATGGCCTCGGGTTTCTCGCGGAGATTCGGCGTACATGATAAACTGCTCCGGGATTTCCGGGGGAAGCCGCTTGCCTTGCACACACTTGAACTCGCCTGCGGTATGCCGGAGTTCGCCAACGTGATTTTCGTTGCGGCTTTACCTGAGGTAGCGAGGCTCACGACCGGAACGAGAGCGCGCGCGATAGAAAACAGAAAGCCCGAACGCGGGGTGTGTGAAAGCATAAGGCTGGGCGTTGCGGCTTCATTTGCAAAGTTCTACTGTTTTTTCCAATGTGACCAGCCGTTGCTTGAGGCGTCCGCGGTACGAAGGTTGATTGCGGCAGTCAGAACCGGCGCAATAGTAGAGCCCGTAGCGGGAGGCAACAGGCAATCCCCGTCGATATTCTCCGAAACGTTTCGGGAGGAACTGCTGTCATTGAGGGACGGCGAGCAAGGGGTGAAAATAAAGGACCGGCACAAGGACGCTGTGTTGTCCGTCGAATTTGACGACGCCGCGATATTTTCGGACATCGATACACTTGAAAACTTGAACGCCTTAGAGGGGTTATGACCATGTTCACAATAACCGTGAATGACCGAGTCGTGACGAGCGATCGCAACATGAAGCTCATTGATTTTTTGAGGGATGTTCTCAGGTTGACCGGCACGAAAAACGGATGCTCAAGCGGAGCCTGCGGATCATGCACCGTCATAGTCGACGGACGAACCGCGAGGGCGTGTATCCTCTCACTCGACAAACTGAACGGTAAAAAAATTACTACTATCGAGGGATTGAGCGACAGGGAGAAGGAAGTATACGCGTGGGCGTTTGCGGAGGCGGGAGCCGTACAGTGCGGTTTCTGCATCCCCGGTTTTGTCATGAGCGCAAAGTGCCTGCTCGCGAGCTCTCCCGACCCGGACGGCGCCGAAATCGCATCCGCCCTGCGCGGCAACATCTGCCGATGCACGGGGTACGTGAAGATAATCGGCGCGGTTCGCCTCGCCGCCATGATGTTCAGGGAGAATACCCCCATACCGTCTCACAATTTCACGGGGAGACTCGGCGAACATTTCCACAGGGTGGACGCCCCGGAAAAGACGCTCGGCTCCGGGTTGTACGTGGACGATCGCACGGTACCGGGTATGTTGTATGCTTCCGCGCTGCGGACGCCGTATCCCCGCGCGAGGGTACTTCGCATTTACCCGGGACTCGCGCTCGTCCACCCCGACTGCGAGGCGGTATTCACGGCGGCGGATGTGCCGGGCAACAACAAGATCGGACATCTCGCCCACATATCGGACTGGGACGTGATGATACACGAGGGTGACGTAACAAGATACGTCGGTGATGCTGTCGCGCTCGTCGTCTCTCGTTCAAAAGAAAGCCTGGACAAGATAAAGTCCCTTGTCCGCGTGGACTACGAAGTTCTTGAGCCGATGACCTCCCCGGCTATGTCGCTCGCCCCCGATGCTCCAAAACTCCACGAGCGCGGCAACATACTATCGCGCGAACATCTCAGGCGCGGAGACGCCGAGGGCGCGCTCGAAAAATCCGCGCACGTCGTGGAAACTCATTTCTCCGTGCCTTTTACCGAACACGCCTTCATGGAACCGGAGTGCGCGATAGCGATGCCGGAGGGCGACGGTCTGCTGATGTGGACGGCGGGGCAGGGCATCTATGACGAACAGCGCGAGTGCGCCCGCATGTTGGGGATTGACCCTGAAATGATTCACGTGCAGGGTCATCCGGCCGGCGGCGGCTTCGGAGGCAAGGAGGACATGAGCGTTCAGCATCACGCGGCGCTTGCCGCTTGGCTCCTGAAGAAGCCGGTTAAAGTCCTGCTCTCTCGTGACGAGAGCATCAGGATACACCCCAAGCGCCACGCGATGGAGATGGACTTTACGGTCGGATGCGACGATAACGGAATACTCACCGGAATGAAGGCCGTGATCGTGTCGGATACCGGGGCGTATGCCAGCCTCGGCGGTCCGGTCTTGCAGAGGGCCTGCACGCACGCGGCCGGTCCGTATAACTATCAGAACATAGATATAGAGGGCACGGCGGTTTACACGAACAATCCCCCCGCCGGAGCGTTCAGGGGATTCGGCGTAAGCCAGAGCGCTTTCGCAATGGAGAGCAGTCTTAATCTGCTCGCGCAAAAAGCCGGCATCTCCCCGTGGGAGATACGATACCGCAACGCAATACGTCCCGGCGGCATACTGCCCAACGGACAGATTGCGGACGATAGCGCCGCACTGCGCGAGTGCCTTGAAAAAGTGAGGGGCGTCTACGAAAAAGCCGCGACGGCGGGAGTGGCGTCGTTTTTCAAGAACAGCGGCCTTGGCGTCGGACTGCCGGATACCAGCCGGTGCATCATCTCAGTCGAGGGAGGCAAGGCGCGTATCAGGACGAGCGCGGCGTGTATGGGACAGGGTGTTGCGACCGTCACGACACAGATGGTCTGCGAAATAACCGGCCTCTCTCCATGCGACGTCATAGCCGAACCGCCGGACACGCGGCGCACCCCAAACGCGGGCACGACGACCGCGAGCCGTCAGACCCCTTTCACCGGCGAGAGCACCAGACGCGCCGCCGTCATGCTGAAGGAAGAACTGGCGCGCGCGGGGAGCCTGTCCGCTCTCGAAGGAAGGGAGTTCTACGCCGAGTATCTGGGCGAGACCGACCCAATGGGATGCGGCAAGGAATTTCCAAAGAGCCACATTGCCTACGGATACGCCGCGACCGTGGCTGAGCTGGACGATGAAGGCAGAGTGACCCGTGTCACGGCGGCTTACGATATGGGAACGGTTATAAACCCCAAGGCGGCCGAGGGGCAGATCGAGGGCGGCATAGCGATGGGCTTCGGCTACGCGCTCACGGAGGATTACCCTCTGGATGGCTGTGTTCCCACGGCGAAATACGGTACGCTGGGATTATTCCGCGCGCCTGACGTTCCCGAGATAAACATCCATTTCGTGCGCGGTCCGGGCGAACTCGATATCGCGTGCGGGGCGAAAGGAGTCGGCGAACTGGCGACGATCCCAACCGCGCCTGCGGTGGCGGGAGCATATTTCGCCCGCGACGGAAAATTGCGGACTAAATTGCCGATGGACGACACATTTTACAGTAGGGGCGACCGCCCCCGGTCGCCCGCGCCTCGGTAAACGGGCGACCTACAAATATCCGAACGAAAAAAACCTCGCCACGCCCTCCAATACCCCGCCCGCAACTGCAAGCGCCTTGTCGGTTATGGAGAAGCAATGCTCGCGCGCGCCGCGCGGATCGACGTCTCCGATTTTCATTCCCCGCTCAACGGGTACTGCGGGATGGATCAAACCGCGAAGCACGCCGCTTATCGCGGATCTGACCTCCGCGCCTCCGACGCGGGCGATCAACCCGCCCTCCCCGACATGGTCGCCTATGGAAAGTAACGGCTCCACCCGTCCGTCCGCCGGGGCGCGAAGTATCCTTTCGGCGGAGTATCCCATCACCGCTCCGGGAATCCCGGTGTCAGGGATAGCGCCGCCGTTTGTTATGAGGCGGCCGAGATAATGCCCTCGCTTGGTCTCTATCACGCCATGAACTTGGGAGGGCGCGTCGAATCCCGGACCAAGCGCGAGCACGAGAGGAGCCATGCTTCTGTGCGTCCCGGTGAAACGCTTCGCCATGATTGCGTCGATGAGAATCGTCGGGGCAACTCGGGATATGCAATCGCCGTCAGGATCTACCATCACCGCGACTGCGTCGCTTTCATCCGGCCAATCGTCAATAGAATTCATCAGCGCGGACTTCATTCCCTCTACAACATGGGTTCCTTCGAACACGGCGGTCGCGACCGAAACCGGCCCCCGCACGACGAGGGGATATTCGCGCTCAAGGCACAGAACTTTAAAACCGGCTCGCCACAATCTGTAAATTACGCCGGTTGCAAGATCGCCGCCGCCTCGAACTATTGTCGTTGTATTCGTGACAAGCCCGGTGACTCTCAAATATGACCTCTTCTTTCTATAAAAAACCCGCTCTATCGAACAGTTATAAATTTAATTTTTTTAAAATATGATTTATATAATGTAATA
>Ga0099364_10014378_pt1 | contig 10539 bp, 12 predicted proteins | sample TergutTh196P3_FD_73070 | JGI IMG/M metagenome (GOLD analysis project Ga0099364, IMG submission 73070) | Microcerotermes parvus P3 segment gut microbial communities from Pointe-Noire, Republic of the Congo - Th196 P3 | ecosystem: Host-associated > Arthropoda: Insects > Digestive system > Gut ...
GTCATTAATCTGAACAGTCTGGTTGGTTTGGCCCGGGGTGATCACATCGCCCATCGCATCAAGCAGGTAGAACATGACGGGCAGGTTGGCCGTGTTGCTTGAGCGGCCCCGGGCGAAGAAGTGGGCCTTCAAGGGGTCGGGCTTGGCAAAGGGTGTGTACTTGCTTATGTCGTAATAGGGGTTCAGGGGGGAATCGTATGGCCAGCGCTCATCACCCATAACGTCCGAACCCCAGACATGGGCCTCGTTGGGCACGTAAGAGCCGGTGAGAATGGTCTGGTCATTGGTATCGGTATTCCTGAAGCCACCGTAAAGCACCTTGCGGATTACGTCCATGCGGGTGGCGGTGATGTAGTTCAGCCAGTTGCCGCTGAAAGTGCCCCGGCAGATGCCGGTGGCCGATCTGGCCGCGTTGATGCCGGCGTTTCTAATGGCTTGGGGCCTGGTTGCGTTCAGCACGTCCTCAAGGTCATCCGGGGTGGTCGCCCCGGCCCGGGTGAAATAGCTCGTTGAGGTACTTTCCGGGGCATTGGCCGGGGGAGGGGTGTAGCAGGAATAGGAATCGAAGTAGCCGTAATAGACCACCCGGGGGTTGAAGCCGGTATAGATTTTTGGTTCACCGTTGATTATTTCGGTTTTGACGAGGTCGCTGTAGGCCTGCTGGAACATCTTGTGGTCTTTGGAGAGAACCAGGAGCACCTCGGGCACGGTCTGGCCCCCGGACAGAAATGGAATGCCCTGGTATTTATCCTTGTCCGGGCTGGAAGGCGGGTACTGGGCCGCCAAGGGGGCGGGGGCGAGAAGACCCAGGGCGGCGGCCATAAGGCCCGCCGACATTATTCTTTGGAAAAAACGCGAAACCCGCATGACAAACTCCAATCCGCCCCGGCCCTAGGCCGCATCAAAAAACCAAAGGCCGTTTTGGGCCGGTTTTTCATGCCATGAGCGCAGTAATTGCAATACACCTGGTTGAAGGGCGTTGCCAACAAAAAGATTAATCATTAGGTTCATGCATCATAATTTATCACAAAAGCCGGCTCAAGGGAAAAAATTTTAAAACGTCCGCTCGTTCGTCATGCCGGCGTAAGCCGGTATCCACCTTCATCCGAAAAGGCGTGGATTCCGGCTTTCGCCGGAATGACGGGACGCTCATAGGGCCGCGTAACTGGATTGAGATGCGCCCCCTTTTGCCGCCGCCTTGAATTTTCAGTAGCTATGCGTTATTCTTTTTTATAACTTAATGAGGGCGCCGGACAAATGGCACCGCAAACAAGACCCGCGATGGCTGAAGCCCGGGGAACTATCCATAAAGACCCGCCAAGGAGTCCTGATGTCATTTTCCATAGGCAATAAGGCCCGCCTGCCCAGGTACTGGCTTGAACTTGTGATCTTTCTCGCAGGTACGATTTTGGTCTTGTCCGGGCTTTTGTTTGGAGAAAAACTCCCCGCGGTGGCTATTGGGATCGGCTGCTCTCTTGTCGCAGGCGCAGTTGTTTCGTTCCTGGTTTCACTTTTCTATGTCCGCGCAATGAAAGCGGTGGAAATATTCAATTTTTGGGGGCTGAAAGATATTTTCCGCACTCGCCAGGTCATGAACCAGCGTACCTATATTACTTTTGAACCCATGCGTGAGCATTTAGATGTCATCGCTTGGGGTCTTAATTCTTTCAGAAGCAGTGAACAGGCTGAAAAGGTGGAGGAAAAAATCATTAAGGGCTTACAGGCAAGGATACTGGCGCCCGACCCCGACAGCCCGCTCACAGCGCAGCAAGACCTCGACGAAGGCAAGCCGGAGGGATACACCGCTGGGACAATCCACAAACTTAAAGCGTGGGTTGATGATCTGAACAATAGAATAAAGCCGAAAGACCCAAAGGGCTCCATAGAGCTGCGGTTTTACAATTTCAGGCCCCAGGATTTTTACTGGCGCCAGGATTCCCATATTTATGTGGGGCCCTACCTGTATGGAATGGACAGCCAGCAGACGATTTCATTTGAATATGAGTCGCCGTCCCGCGGTTTTGATTTATACAAAAAACACTTTGAAAAAGTTTGGGAAGCCGCCGGGGAAATATCCGGCCAAAAAGCTTAAAGCCCTCTCCCTATCGCCTCATCTCCCTTGATTTTGCAGCACGAAATCTTCGGGAATATCCCTCAGCCAGAGCCCGCCGGTCTCTTTATAGACCCTTTCGGCCAGCATTTCAAACAGGTTCCAGATTCCGGGGCCGGGCCGGCGGGCAGGGGCCTCCTCTTCGCCAAGGCGGGCCTTGACCATGTTGAAGTCACCAAGGCTCCGGGCGTTCAAATATAGGTAGGCAACATGGAAGCAGAATATTTTCAGCCCGGCGCTGTCCAGGTAGGGCATCTCCAGGCGGTCCAGGGGGAAGCGGCGGGCCAGGTGGAGATGGTCGCTGGCCCAGACCGGCCAGCGGGTCAGGCGCCCGACCCTAAAGCCCATGATTCCGGGCTGGTGGGGGAGGATCATGGAGCTGTCGTGGCGGAAGCCGGTCCGGCTCATGACCTGGGAGAGATCTGAGTGCCAGTAGAATCGGTGGGTCCGCACAGCCTCGGCCTCGGGCAGGGCCGTCCGGTAACAGCCCAATATTTCGGCCTCGGCCTCCAGAACATTTTGGTCATGCTCCACGGCGGCCATGTCCAGGGCCCCGCCGCCGTCTGGAGGGACATGGCGGCGGGACAGATCGGGGTGGGCGCCGATTTCCAGAAGGGGCCAGGGGGGGATGGGGCTGGGCCTGGAAAAAAAAACCGTGGTCTTGATCCCCAGGTTCCGGACCTTGGACAGCACCGACCGGGTGGCCGGCTCCGGCGCCCAATCCGTGTCGATGGTTAGAATGATCATTCACGCGCCTCCATACGGTTCGCCTTGATGACCGGCGAGGGAGGCCGCTTTTTATTCTTTCTCTCCAGGCGCAGCCGGGCCACCCGCTCCAGTTCCTGGTCCAGAAGGCGAAAGAGGGTTCTCAGCACCCGTACCACGCCTTGGGCCGAACTTTTGCGGCGCCCGGTGCGCTCGTCAAAATAAAGGCCGCGGCACAGGGATATACCCAGGGCCCGGACCCGGGGGTTCGCGGCCAGATCGGCGGGCAGACAGGCGCCTTCGGCTTGGGGCCAGTTCAGTTCCGCCCACCAGCGGCAGGATTTCAGAATGCCCCCGGCCAGCTCGGCCAGACCCGGGGGGGTCAGCCCGGCCTGGGACCCAACGGCGGCCTGGGGGCGGGGATACTTGCGGCATTTTTCAAAGGAGAGGGGCATGGCCCCGAAGGAACGCAGGGTGACCAGCAGCACCAGGGGGGCTTCGGCCAGAAGACCTTGGACGGTTTCGGTGATTTCCTGGTGAAAAGGGGCCACGGAGCGGCCCAGGATGAGTTCCTGGTCCTTCTCCGCCCAGGCCAGGGGCCGGCCGGCCGTGGTGCGGGGCAGGGTGGCCGGCCGGGGAGGGGCGGAACCATCGCCCAGCTCGGCCGCCCACAGGCCCCAGGGGTCGGCCACCAGGGGGCTTAAGGGATAGACGACCACCGGGAAGCTGATCTTAAGGTTCCGCCGCACGAAAGAGGCCGCTTCGCGGACTACTTCGGCCAGGAAGGGGTCAATGAGCCGCCAGTGCTCCAACCGGCTCTCTTCCGGGCTCAGGCCAAGCCGGCGGGCCACGGGCGGGGGCACGGCGGCCGAGGTATAGGGGAGGTTTAGGACTATTCTGGTCATGGACAAACCCAGCCCGGCTTGACGCGCCGGCCGACTCTGCTATATATATTGTAATTGGAAGGATTAATCAAGCCATGACCCCAGACCGCCTCCAGACCCTCCGCCGGCTCATGGGCCGGCATTCCGTCAAGGCCCTGTTGGTGACTTCGCCGGCCAACCGGCGCTATTATTCCGGCTTTGAGGCCGGCGATCCGCAGATTAACGAATCCAGCGGCGCCCTTTTGTTCACGGCCCGGGGGCGGTATCTTATCACCGACTCGCGCTACACCGAGGCGGCCCGGGCCCAGGCCCCCCTCTTCCAGGTCGTCGTCGCCCGGCAGGGGCTGGCCAGAAGCCTGGCCGCCCTCCCCGCCCTCCGCGGCCTGCAGACTCTCCACCTGGAACCGGAATTTCTAAGCCTGGCCGGATATATAGAAATAAAGAAAGCCCGGCCCGGTCTGCGCCTTTCCGCCGCGCCCTTTGATGTGGGCGGCCCTCGGGCCAGTAAAACGGCGGCTGAGATAAGGCTGGTGCGAAAGGCCCTGGTCATCACCGAAGCCGCGGTCTCGGCCCTGTGGCCCAAGCTGGAACCGGGGCTGACCGAGCGCGAGGCGGCCTTTTTCCTGGAAAGCGAATTCCGCCGCCTGGGGGCCGAAGGGCCGGCCTTCGAGACCATCGTGGCCTCCGGCCCCAATGCCGCCCGGCCTCACGCCGAGCCCGGCCTTAAAAAAATTCGGGCCGGGGAGACGGTCATAATTGACTGCGGGGCCCGCTTCAAAGGTTACTGCGCCGATATAACCCGCACCAGGATAATCGGCCGGCCCCGTAAATGGCAACTGGAGATTTACGCCATTGTCAAGGAAGCCCTGGAACGGGGCCTGGCCGCCCTGGCCCCCGGCCGGCCTGCGGCCGAGGTGGACCGGGCGGCCCGGGGCTTCATAGCCGCCCGGGGCTACGGCGACTATTTCGGCCACAGCCTGGGGCACGGAGTGGGGCTCTTCATCCACGAAGCCCCGCGCCTCTCCCCCCGCAGCCGGGATGAACTCCGCCCCGGACACATCGTCACCGTGGAACCGGGCATCTACCTGCCCGGGCGCGGAGGCGTGCGGCTGGAACAATTGGCCCTGGTGACCGAAAAAGGCGCCCGACTCCTAAACCAGGGCGTCGCCCTGGGCTCGATTTTGGCCATTAACTAGATTTTATTCTCAACTTTCGCAGAGCGAAAATAGTGTATTGGGTAACTTCAATAAACACATAGCTGTTTTTAATTTCAGCCGCTTGAATATATTCTGAGTCCCGCCGGAGGCATTTATATGGCTTCTGAGATTTGCCTTTCTTTAAGCTTAGAATCTTGGGCATTCATCAAGCCAAGTATGCTTTAACCGGATGAACCATAAAATATTTCGCTTGACAAACGGCCCGTTGAGTTGTAAGTTTATCCTCCGTTTGCGCCCGTGGCTCAGCTGGATAGAGCGCCGGACTACGAATCCGAAGGCCGCAGGTTCGAATCCTGCCGGGCGCACCAAGAAAATCAAGCGCTTATGGCAAATCACCCATAAGCGCTAGGCTTTTTTTTCTACCCTATTTATACCCTGACGGCAAAACCCCACTTTTTTTCCTTCTTCAACATCCAGCAACATCGAGCGACATCACTACCGTAATAGCCAGCTTTAGAGGTGGCAAGGGGAGTTTCTACCCTTTTTTATACCCCACGAAGGTGCGCCCATGAAGCCGGCCCACCTCCGTTCTTCCAGCCAAGGGAACCGTTGCGGTCATGACCCCAGACGGCCCCGGCTCGGCCACGACCACTCCAGCCCGGGATACGGGCCGGGCGACCTGGGCCTCACCAACGAGCTGGCGGCCCGCTGGTTCCACCAACCCCAAAACAGTCCCCTCTTCCAAGGAACTGCACGACAAATCAGGAGCGAACGCCGGGAAGCCTGCCTGGCGGTTCTGGGCGTTATCTTGAGGCATTTGGATGGCCCTTCCTTTCAGGCGGGATTGCCCATCTCCGAGGACGGCTTCTTCGGCCTGAGCCTCAAAACCATAGCCCAGGAATCCGGCCTGGGTTTGCGCCGCAGTCAAAGAGCCTTCGCCCAATTGAAAACAGTCAACCCGGACTTTCTGAAAAATCTGGTCTTGGAGCGGCGGCGACTGGCTCAAAACCCGCCGACCGCTGACCCTGAGGGGCAGCCATGACTCCGGCCGCCCCTTCTTCAGCCAAGTCAGGCAATCGGTGCGGCCACGACCCCGCTAATCCGAAACTGAGCCCGCCCGAGCCCATCAAGACAGGACCGGGCGCCCCTCCCCGCATCCTCTCCCTGGCCGCCGAAAAAATCAAGGAATGGTTCTTCAACCCTGGAACCTGCCCTTTGCTTCAATCCAGCCCCAATCGCCAAGTCAGGAGCGAACGCCGGGAAGCCTGCCTGGTGGTCCTGGAGTTTCTATTGAGCCGGCTGGACCTGGCCAGCCTCTGCGTAGGCGTCCCGACCCTCAATGACGGCTTCATTGACCTGGATATGAAGACCATCGTGAAAGGCACGGACTTGAACCAGAGACGCTGTGAACGGGCCATCGGACAGTTGAAGAAGGCCGGGTTCATGGAAGTCAAACAGCCGCGAATCAAGACGAAGGACGGGAAATACCAGGGCCTCCGGGCCATCCGGGTCATCACGGCCCGGTTTTTTGCATGGCTGGGCCTGGGGGCCATGCTGGCCCGGGAACGGGCCAGGGCCACGAAAGCCCTCCGAGATAGAGTCACCAAGTTCGGCCTCAATTTGAACGACCTGATGCGGAGGGTGGCGCCCAAATTTTTCCGGCCGGCCCGGCCGGAGAATCCGACCGCGCCTAGAAAGATTCGACAACTTTGGAGCAATTTGTTCGTAAAGGCCATCCGAGACGGAACGGACTACAAGGAAGCTCAAGCACAAATCAACGCCCAACTTGGCTGCCCCCCGGATTGGAGCCCGGGCCGGGGTCTGCCGGCAAGGTGAAAAAATGCCCTTGAATCATCCCCAAAAGATTCCGCCAGTATCGAAATTAGGGTCCATGATAGCAGTGGAACTGAAAAAATTGCGCGACCTGTCTGTCGCTAAAAATTTTTGGAGAAATAGGTGTCGCATTGTAAGGCCTTTACTGCCGCGCCTTAATTCCAAGAACAAGACTAAGAAGAAGATCGGCCAGACCCGGGAGATTAGGGCAGGGCGCTGGAGTTCGCTGGAAGGTTCTGAAGGGTTAAGAGATGGTTCAGGCTTTAGCCGAATTTTCTTTATGGGTGAAGACGGCGATGTCTGGAAAAAGACGTTCTTTGTCCTCCAGAGTATAGCCAAAGGCCAGGATTATTTTGCGCATCGGCCTTGCTCCACAGCCGCTCTTCCCGGAGAGTTTTCAGGGATATTTCAGCCAAAATTTATCCTCATTTCTGCCGGGGGGTGTCCGACCGGCGTGGCCTGAAAGCCGGAATCCGGGTCATTGTTTATCCGCTTTTCGTACTCGTTTGGAACGAATTTTATCCTCGGAATCAAAAACATCATCGGCGGCGGCATCCGCTTCTTGGCCGCTTATCTTGCGCCGCAGTATCCCGGAAGGTCTGAAAGTGACCACCCGGCGGGGTCTTAATTCCATAGATTCTCTGGTCTGGGGGTTGCGCCCGCGCCGGGCTTTTTTGCGCCTTACCTGGAACTTGCCAAAGCCGCTGACCATGACATCTTCTTCACCGGCCAGGGTCTCTTTGATGATTCTCGTGAGCTTTTCCACGGTGTCGCGGGCGTCTTTACGAGGCATCACGCCTTCCTTGAAAATCGCTTCGATTATCCGCGCTTTGGTCATGGCCATGTTCAGAAGCTCCAGTAGGGTAGGGCTACGGGGTCATAGGCTTTTGGGGTTGAAAATTGACATAATTTTACATATTTGGAGGCTCAAGTCAACACCCTGCAACTTCCCGCAACATTGGAAGGCCGGAAAGTTCAGGATTGAGGCGATATTTGAGGAAACTTCGCGGGGGTTCCGGCCGTTCCGAAACTGTTTTCCCGCCAGCCGTAGCTTTAGGAGTAGTACAAAACTATATGCCAACTCTCCCTAATCTTTTTCTCTTTTTTAGGAATCCTAAGAAATACAGGGGGTTCAACGAAAGAATCTGGAAAAAAATTCCTTAATTTCTAGGCAGGATATGTGAGGGAGTCCCACCTCACCCTCCTGCCCCGCCGGCCGGCGGGGGCTTATTCACCTAAAGGTTCAACGCTGTCCCGGCCGCCTTGAGCGGCGGCCCCATATAAAGGAGCGATTCATGCCGACCCAAAAACCTCACCTCAAAGCCTATCTCTCGCCGGAAGAATACGCTCAGGTGGCCGATATGGCCGGGCGGGCCGGTCTGTCCATTTCCAATTTTGTCCGCCAAGTTTCCTTGGGCCGGGAAGTCCGCAGCCGGGTTGACAAGGAGGCAGTGCTGGCACTTTTAAAAAGCAAGGCCGACCTCGGCCGCCTGGGCGGGCTATTGAAAAAACAACTCTCAGAGACCCGAGGCGGGGAACTTTGGGCGGAGGATTTGCGGCGGCTTTTGAGGACCATAGAATACAACCAGCGTGAACTGGTACGGGAGTTCCGGCGGGTGGCGGAGATGTACACCAAGGGGAGCAGAAAATGATTGCCAAGCGGATAGACCGCCAGGGCCGAAAGAGCGATTACCGGGCCTGCGCCTTGTATATCGGCACGGCCGAGCGCGGCCGCCAGGCCGAGACGAAGCTGGAACGCAGATGGTATGCCGGGGGCGAGGCCGAGGATTTTCAGGAGGGCCTTTTGGAAGTGGAACTGACTCAGGCCATGAACACCCGGGCGACTACATCCAAGACCTATCACCTGGTGGCCAGCTTCCACCCCGAGGACGCGGCCAAGCTGACCGGGGAGGTTTTCGAGGATATTGACAAGACCCTGGCCGAAGCCCTGGGCTTCAGCGGACACCAAAGGCATTGCGGCGTCCACATTGACACCGGGCACATCCATCTCCATGTGGCCATAAATATGATAGACCCGAAGACCTTCAACCTCAAGACCCCCTACTATGACTTTTCCAAACTCAGCCGGGCCTGCCGGGAGATTGAGAAAAAATACGACCTGGTCGTGGACAGAGGGATGGAAGAGAAGCGGGAAAAGACCCGTGAAGCCAAAAGCAAAAGCCTGGAGGCTCAGACCGGCCAGGAATCTTTTTTCTCCTACGCTGGGCGGCATAAAGAGGCTATGGAAATGGAATTGGCCACGGCCCGAAGTTGGGCCGAGGCCCATACTGTTTTTTTGAAGCGGGGCCTGGTCCTGAAACTTGCCGGCAATGGCTTGGCATTCAAAGACCGTTTTGGAAAACATTCGGTCAAGGCCAGTGACTTGGATAGGGCCTGGAGCAAGAGCCGCCTGGAAAATAGGTTCGGCCCTTTTGAAGCCCCGGAGGCGGCCTGGCTGAAAACCGTCGAAGCCAAGGAGAGATATTCAGCCGCCCCGCTCCAACCGGGACTGGAACAAACAGAGCTTTACCGCCAATTCCAGGAAGGCATGGCCCGGCGAAGGGCGGCCCTGGAAAATATCGCCCAGGAGAGCCGCTGCCGTTATGAAAACTGGCGGGAAGGCTGGCGGCGAAAAAGGCTGGAGATCAGGCGTCTGCCCATGCTCAAACGCGACCGGCAAGGCCTTCGGCTGGAACTGAACCAGCGTGCGGATATGGAACTGGCCAGGTTACGGGCCTTGACCTTGGCGGAGCGGAAAGCAGTGCGGGAGGAATACCCCTTCACCACCTGGAAAAGGTTTCTGACCCATCAGGCTGCCCATAGCCGGCCTCCGGCCCTGGCCGTGTCGAATTTAAAAGTGCGGGCAAAAACTGCCGAAAACCTACCCCAACCGAAGGAGGCGGGCTTGAAGCTGGCGGAGCCTCACGAATTGAGCCCAGAGTCGGAACAAAAGGTGCGAGTTGGGCCGACCTTGGGCTTTAGCAGGTAATGCTGTAAAATTACTTAATATTTATTGTAAAACTTGCGCAAAGGTATAAAATGGCGCAAGGTGGATAGTTTTTTATCAATAATATCAGTATATTATCTTGGCAAAAATATTGCATGGAAGAAAAATCCGAGGCTTCGGCTTCACGAGCCTTTGCCTCTTCCTTCACGCCCTGGCGTGATTATCTTTGAGCTAAACTAAGGAGTAAAGATGTTAGCAAAACAAGAAAAACAGTTCCAGAAGTTGGCCGACCAAGCCTTTCGCCTGGCCTTGCAAATTGAGCAGCGGAAAACCAAGGCTTGCCGCCCGGGCTCACCGCCGCCCTTGGAACGAGCCCGGAGGGAGATCATTGTGGCTTTCCACAGCATAGTCAGAGCCTTGATTGAATTATTCAAAGTTGAACCAGGCCAGACTTCGGGTTGACGGCCTAGCGGACTCGCATGACGATATGACAAGTGAAAAATTGGCCGGAACGGAGTGAGGGAATGCCTTCAGCCTGTTCCGGCCAATTTGTGCTATAATATCGGCAAAAAACACTGGAGTCTTCGCTTTGTCCGATGAACCGCCCAGCCAAGGGCCAGCGGATGAGCCATTTGCGGACAGCGGCCTTACCGGTCTGGCCTTGATTGCCCGCTTTCATCAGGTGGCGGTCAACCCCGAAGGTCTGCGTCACCAGTTCGCGCCTGTTGTCAGCCAGTTGGGCCAGCCGGCCCGTTTCGGAGACCAGGAAATCCTTCTGGCCGCCAAGAGCCTAGTACTCAGTATTATTTTAAGTTACGCAAATCATGAAGATGTAATATAATTCTGGCAGCCAAAGGAGGTTGCCATGGTGAACCGCTACAGAGTAACATTGACAGAATTAGA
>Ga0099364_10014379_pt1 | contig 10539 bp, 6 predicted proteins | sample TergutTh196P3_FD_73070 | JGI IMG/M metagenome (GOLD analysis project Ga0099364, IMG submission 73070) | Microcerotermes parvus P3 segment gut microbial communities from Pointe-Noire, Republic of the Congo - Th196 P3 | ecosystem: Host-associated > Arthropoda: Insects > Digestive system > Gut ...
CGCGTGAAAGCTGAATAAACAAGCGGCGTAAAAATCGCATGGAGCGCTTTTACAAGGCTTCCGCATCATCCATTTCCGGTCACTGTAGATAAAATGTAAAGAAAATATATATGGACGGGATAGAACACATAGAAGAATGCTTTTATCCCGCGTCCCTTTTTCCCGTTGTAAATGTGAATTGGTATAGCCGCGAACACCATCATCCATTGAACCGAGGATGGGAAGAGCATATAGTACCCGGCTGAAACCACGGCAAGGGCCGCAATCTGCGCCCAGCGGCGGTTTTTAAAAGCATAGAACGCAACGCCTAAGGCAACAAAAGCCGGGCCGCCTTCGACGAGGAGAATGTTCGGGATAACCAAGCCGGCTCGCCTGACCCATAAAGGCAGCGATTCAAAAGAAAGTATATAAACGATGGGTATCACGGTCAGCAAAGGAACAAAGCACAAGGAAAGCGCGGTGATTATTTTCAGCAGGCTCCCTTCCTTAACGCCGCTCTTTAGCATATCGTATAGATACATGTATAGTATTGCTATAAAAAACGTGCCGAACGCATTGTTTGCTAAAAATATTTCATCATTAGGCAAGAATATGGCGTTCAACGCTGCATTTGCAAAAGTCATAAAACACGAGCCGATAAGCAGCCTTAGCAGAAGCCTTTTGCGGTTGCCAGTAAACCGGTAGCTCTCCGCCATCAGAAAAAGGAATATTGGAAACACAGGGCGACCCAGCCAGTTTAGCCAGCCCGGGGCTCCGTTATGCGCCCACATTTGATGTATATGGTCAATAAACATCAGGACAACAGCTAGTATTTTAAGAGCTGTTGCGCTGCGCGGCGCTTTCATGTATAATGCAGTCACCATATTACCTCATTTCATGCAACGCTCATAGGAGCGTTGGATAAAAGTAGCGTCATTAGAAATACATTGATAATTAATTATGCATTATGCATTATTTATGTGCTTTGTTATAGTAAAAACTCGTCGTAGTTATCTCGGTTGATTGTTTGAATGCTGCTATCCAGGTATGCTTCTAGAAATGCCTTTGGGCGTTTTACCTTAGCTTTTGGATTCCATTTAAACTCATAAGCGAAAAGACGGCCGTCAATCTCCTCGATATAGTCAATTTCCTGCTGCTGATGGGTCCGCCAAAACCAGCTTTTTGCGTAGGCTTCAAGATACTTATTTCGTTTGATACGCTCGCTCACAAGGAAGTTTTCCCAGAGCTTGCCGACATCGTCGCGCAGCTCAAATGGCCTAAAATCCGAAATAACTGCATTGCGGATGCCATTATCGGCAAAATATATCTTACGGCTGGCTTTCAACTCATTGCGGAGGTTACGCGAATACGAGCCTAATCTGAATACAACGAAAACTTGCTCAAGCACAGCGATATAACGTTCTACTGTTTTATTGTCAAGACCGCATAACTGCCCTATTTCGGTATAAGAGACCTGTGAGCCGATTTGAAATGCCAGCGCGCGCAGAAGCCTTGTCATATTGTCTGATTTCTTTATTCGGTCAAAAGCGAGAATGTCTTTATAGAGATAGCTGTCAGAAATTTCGCCGAGGATTCTTCTTTCAGAACCATTTGATACGACTACCTCGGGATAACAACCGAAGACCAGCCTATGCTCAAGAAGCCGCGTCTCATCGAGCAAACCGTGGTGAGCGACCATCTCGCCGAAAGACAGCGGATAAAGTATAAACTCTCGTTTACGTCCTGTAAGCGGTTCGTTGATTAACCCGGTCAAGTCAAAAGAAGAGCTGCCGGTAGCGATAAGCTGTACGTCTTTGATCTGGTCGGTGATTAGTTTTAACTTCAGCCCTATATCCGCAATGCGCTGCGCTTCGTCAATTATGACAATCTTTGAGCTGCCAATGATGGCCTTTAGACGGGTAGAGTTTATATTATCAAACAACGCCCTGACATCAGGCTCGTCGCCGTTAAGCCATAAAGTGCCCGGTTTCGAACTGAATATCTGCGCAAGAGTGGTTTTTCCAACTTGCCGCGCTCCAAGCAGTATTACAGCTTTGCCGGAAGATAAGGCCAAACTCATAGCGCTTTCAATCATACGAGCAATCATTTAACTCACCTCACTTAAATGTCTGCAATTTCCATGATATTACATAAATTCAAGGAAGTCAATACTTAATTTATATAAAAATCAAGGAATAGCATGTTCAATGCATAATGCATAATTACCGTACTTTTCGGTTTACGCACTATTAAAGATGAGCTATTTTGAAATCTGCTGCGTATATATTAGCAGCGGAAAGTCTAAAAGACTAACTTAATTATGCATTATGCATTATGCATTATGAATTATGCATTTCGGTCGAAGACCGAGTTGGGGGTGTTTTTATGTCAGGGGTACCGCAGGATGGTAATTTAAGCAGCGCGGGTAATGAGCCGAATGATGCTTCGGCTGAGATGCGGGAGCTGGAGCTTGAGAAGCGCGAGCTTGAACTAGAGCGTAGGAGGCTGGAGCTGGAGCGCAAGGAGCTCGAGCTGGAGAAGAAAGAAGCCAAGTACGATACAAAAGAGCCGGATGCAGAAAAAGAAGAAGCCGCAGACGAAAAGGAAGCACACATGCCTGAGGCTGCCGCGAAATCCGATGATGCGGATTCCAAGAGCTACGACCAGCAGGATATGTACAGGCCGTTTATGTTTAAGGTCGGCCTCCGGCTCGGCGCTGCGCTGCGGCTTATGGGCAGGGCTGCCAAGTGGCTTGTAGTCAAACCGGCTTCATTGATTGGCCGTGCCGGAGCTGCCGCAGGCAGGGGCATAATGAATGCTAACTGGCGCGGAAGCCGCGAAGATGCTCGGGACGCTATTATATCAGCACGGCAAAAAGCGGCTGAGGAAGCCGAAAAGGACGCCATTTATGCTAAAGAGCAGGCCCGGAAAAAACAGGAGCTGGCAGATAAGGCAAAAGAAGATGCCGCAAAACAGCGAGCAAAAGCAACGAAAAACCCAAAAGACTCGGCAGACGTAGCTCATGCGTTTCAGGAAGAAGCGCGGGCAGCGCGAATGCAGAGAGAAGCAAACAGCGCGATGCAGGATGCCACTAAAGCTCAGGCGAAAGCGGATAGGGCCAATCAGGTTGTTTTGAGAACACTGGAATCGTTCCGCGCAGACGGAAAAGAGACACAAAAAGAACAAACGGCCCAAAACCAAAACCAAAATCAGCCTGCGCAGCAAACAGACCGGCAGACAAAAGATGATGCAAATAAGAAGCAAGAGCAACAGCCAAATCAGCCGACTGCAGTACAAGCAGACCGGCAAACCATTAAGCAAGTAAACACGCAAACAGCGGCGCAGGCAGACAGGCAACCGGAGCAGCAGGCAAAATCTCAGCCGGATGTTTCTGCTGAAATAGTAAATGACAGCGCCGGTGCAGAACAGACAGCTACGAAAACCGCCCCTGTGCATGAGCATGAAGAAAAGCAACCTTCATTTGAAGACCTGATAAACCGTCAGGGTGAGATGAGCTTTGAAGAACTCGAAGCTAAGTTAAATGAGAATGTAGTATCAGACAGCAAATTACCCGAAAAAGCTAATAACCCCCAGATAGAAGAAATTTCATTTGATGACCTTCAGATTTTCGTGGGAATAAAGCAAAAACAAGAAATAGTTGTGGAAAAGCAGATCGACAAAGCCCCTATAAAGCAAAGAGAAAAAATGCAGCTCGGGTAGCAGGAGCAAGCAAGGGGACGGTTCTTCTGCTTGGTAGAGGATGAATCTCACAATCAAGCAGAAGAACCGTCCCCCTGCTTGGTCCACATCCTTGACAGTTTGTGGCGAAACCGTTATAATGAGTAATTAGTAAAACGTATTGAGTAATCTGAGGAGCCGTGCGGCGTTTTACAGGAGGCTTATTTATGTTCAAACGTAGACTGGTATCACAACTCATTGAAAGGCTGAACGAGCCGCGCCGGTTTATTCAAATCGTTGTCGGGCCGAGACAGACGGGCAAAACGACCGCTGTATTGCAGGTTCTTAAAGAACTGGAAATGCAAACGCACTTCGTCAGTGCGGACGATCCGAGCCTCAATTCGGTCGAATGGCTGCGGAACGAATGGGAGCAAGCCCGCGCCCTTGCCAAGGCTGGCGAAACTATCCTAGTCGTTGACGAAGTCCAAAAAATCAATGGTTGGTCGTCCATTGTAAAGCTCCTTTGGGACGAGGACAGCAGGTTGCTATCGACCTTAAAAGTAGTCCTAACCGGCTCATCCTCCCTATTGCTCCATAAAGGGCTTGCGGAGTCTTTGATGGGACGGTTTGAAATTCTCTACTCACCTCATTGGAACTACGCAGAATGTAAAGAAGCATTCGGTTACAGCTTGGACGATTTTCTGTTTTTCGGTGGATATCCCGGTGCTGCAGCACTGATAAAGGACGAGAGCCGTTGGGCGCGGTATATGGGAACATCCATTGTAGACCCTACCATATCGCATGACATCCTTATGATGGAGGAAGTTAGGAAACCTGTGCTGCTGCGTTCGCTTTTTATGCTAGGTTCCGGGTACAGCGCACAGGAGCTTTCATTTACGAAAATGCTTGGACAACTGCAAGACGCAGGTAACACGGTGACTTTGGCGCATTACCTCGATCTTCTCGGCAAGGCGAATATGCTGACAGGGCTGCAAAACTATTCGGGCAATCAAATCCGTGTCCGCAAAAGTTCCCCACGCCTTATGGTATACGACACCTCGCTTATGACATACGCGGACGGAACGAGCAGAAGGCGCTTGCTTGACAATCCGCCAGACAAAGGCCGCATTGTTGAGAGCGCGGTAGGGGCGTACTTATTGTCCAGGGGAAAAGAAGAAGGCTTTGAGGTCTATTGGTGGCGCGACCGCGGCAACGAAGTGGATTTTGTCATAAAAAAAGGCAGTCAGCTTACGGCTCTTGAAGTTAAGAGCGGCAGAGCTAAGAACGCCGGGGGCAGCCTTGTATTCAAAGCGCTCTACCCCGAAGCCCTTTCACTCATCATCGGCAGCACGAATTACGGCTTAGAGGATTTCCTGCTGGGCAAGAAGCAGCTTTTTATGTAATAATTAAGCTACTCCATATATTTTCGCATATGATCCATATAGAATCAATTATGCAAAAGGCCGCAAAAAGGAGGAAATCAAAATGTCAGACACAACACGCATCCCCGTCAGCTTGGACAGCATCGACAGATTCAGCGCGGAAAACGCCAGAAACATTGCCAATGACGGGCAGGCAATGGCCATACTCGACGAATGGTTTAACCCATTATTTGCCCGTCAATCCTTAGACGAATCGCATCCCGCAGGAAGACGCAGGGCAACCGTAAAAGAACGTTTCAACACGCTCTATATCTACCACAGTCAAGAAAACACTAATAGCTTTGTCGGCTTCTATGATTATTACCTAGGGAAACTGACGCCGCAAGAGAAAACCTCTTTTGATCAAATGGAGGAAGCGGACAAAGAAATCCGGCTCAAAGCCGCTGTATATGCCGCCGCCGCCAGCATCGAACCTGTACTGGCTATGCAGACAGGCACAAAAGGAAGCCAGCCGACCATGGAGGTTATGTATCCCAAGGCAGTATCCACCGCTGAGATCCCGCCTGAGGCTTTTGGCCTTTTCGCGCGTTTTCTGCGAACTGTGCTGCCAAAAAGCATGTATCCGGACTCTATCAAAACGGACCAGGAAAGAGCCATAAGCGCTGCGGAAGAAGTCTACGATTCGAAGAAGGGAGATGTAGCTGCGGCCGCGGAAGCCCTGGCGAACCGAGTTGCAAACGAAACCATAGAAATGAAACGCGAAGCTACCAGAAGGAAGTTGCAAGCTTCGCAAGCCCATGAGCTTATGATCGCGGAATCGCAGAGAAGGCAGCTTTTGGGAATCGATGAGAATGCCAAGCATAACGGAGCAAGTGAGGAGTTCCTTTTCAAAGAAGATTTCAAGGCAAAGCAGGAAGCCCCGCTTGATGATTCGCTTTACGCCAAAAAAATGCATGGCATCCACAGGGTGAAGGAGGATTTTCCGAATCTGGAGTTTGAAGATATCAGGTATAATTCTTTAGGTAACAATACAGAAGCCTATGTCATACGTACTAATGACAGAACTACTATGGAGTTTAATATTCGGCACAACGTAAGGGGCTTTGCCGAAGATCCAAGTGATTACGGCCTGCATGCTCAGACGGTGGGCACGACCAGAGTCGCACGTTACGCATTTTCTGCCGCGCCTATGCACTACACCGGCACCCACGAAGCAGGTCATGCGGTGTCCTACAACATTACCGGGCTTATGTGGGGCAAGCAGCCAACTAAGAAACTCAATGATTACATAGCAGAAGAGCAGCTTAAACGCGACATGTCAAACCGTAAAAGCGAGCAAAATTTAGCAAGCGAAGCGATTCTGCGAGCCTACGACGCAGACAAGAATTTCAGGGATGCCATGGATAGGCGCATCGTGGAATGGGAGAAGAGCAATGGGGATATTAGGATTGATGCGAATTCTACCGATTCGCAGAAACGTGCAAGAGCAGTTCAGTTCATCTCGGACAAGATGGTAGCCAATGCGCCGACAGCGACCCCAATGGCTAACAGAACTGATATATATGCGGAAATATATAGGATGGGCTACATTTCAGAGTATGGCTCTACCAATGCATCCGAGTTTATGGCAGAGTCTTTTGCAGACTATTATTATATCAAGGATGCGAATAAGACTTTAGAAGATGGTTACAAGCTGCGCGAAAACCCGCTCAGCAAGCAAGTTATCGAGCTGACGAAAGAATTGAACAAAAGCCCGCTTGCGCGTCTCCGATTCGCGGAAAAGTACCCCGGATATGATATGAACGTATTGAGCGTGCATGCGCGTCCGGAACTTGAAGCGGAGGCCGCAAAGCAAGCGGCCGAGCAGCAGAAGCAACAGAATCCCCAAGCGCAGCAGGCAAACCAACCGCCGGAGCAGAAAGTTCAGCCAGGGGAGGAAAACAAGGTCAGGGGTCAAGGACCTCCCGCGAAAAAGCGCAATTAGGGGATACGCTTTTCAAATGAAAAATGGTATTTGGATAGTCCCCCTTGGGTGCTTGAAGAATTAACTGGTTAGCTGCTTCAGAATTGAGCTACATCGGCGTTTTTGGCGTATAAGTAATTAATCAATGGATAGGAGTGAGCGGCATGGCTAACCCATTTACAAACCCAATAAGATGGTTCATGGACCAAGTGCGCGAATACCGTTATGAAAACCTAATGGCAGAGCAGGAAGAACTGCACATCAGGGAAATGGAGCTTCACGACAGGGCAATGGCTCAAATCAGAGCGGAAACGAAAGACCAAGAAGGCAAGGTCGGCGGCGATCTATACATCGAAGAACGCATACTGCTAAACCGCCAAAGCCGCGACAACACCGCTTTTAACGCTAAAAACGATGAAATAAACGCCCAAATTCACGCCCTTACCACGGATGGCGCATATAACGTTACGGGACAAGATGCCATGCAGCCCGGGCAGGCAACCCCAGACGACAATATCACGGCAGTAACGCCTACCGAGGTCGGTACGGGCAGGGTAGGGAGCATAGGGCGGTTTTTCAGCAGACTGTTTAACGGTAGGCTGCGCCAATCCTCGCGTGACAAGGGCGCTGCCGCAACGGAACGCATAAACGCGGGCGAAATCAGGGAAATGAACAACGCGGACGAAGCGCGCCTCGAAGCAGTAACAGTTGAGAAGATGGCTCTCGAAGCTCAAAGAAATAGACAAGGCCCGACCAGAGCCAATGTTCAAGAAGCAATGGAGGTAGACCTAGACGACCTGAAAGATGAATGGGAGCTAGACCGGCAAATAGCCGCAGCTAGGGAAAACCCAACCCCCCACATGGTAAACTCAAAGAACTTTACGGAGAACCTGAACCGGGAGATAGCGCAGCTCGGCAAATCGCTCTATGGTGAAGATTATCATATAATAGAGGGAGAAACGCTGGGGGCCTGCCAGTTTGACAGCAAGAACATCCGCACGGGAAGAGGCGGAGTCAGCATCGGAATAGCGATGCTGCATGTCGAGGGCTATAGCTTCGATGAGATTATGGATCCCACCGTGCTCGCGGAAGAAAAAAAGCAAGCCGGGGAAAGAATCATGAGTTTGGTTGAAAAGGCCAACACTGAGGTTTTATTGGATGCGCAGCTTGAAAAAAGGGATGCGGAGCTAAGCGATGAAGAAAAACAACAAAACCGTGTGCAAAATGAGAGCAATATGGCCATTCGGGATGGCGCGATTAATGAGATGACGGTCCTGTACCATCAGTTTGCGGAAAAATATATGCAGACGCCGCCCCTCGCAATTGACCATACAAACGATAAAGTCATCGCTGATAGCTATAGGGGAGTGCATTTTATGGGTTACGTTGCGCATGATATTGGCCAGGAAATCCAACACAACAAGAGCTATGCCACAAATATGATTGGCATGGAAAGCTTTGATAAAGATGCGGCAGTGTTATGCGACAACAGCAAAATATACAACGTTATAAGAGACAGCGTGATCTCCGATGTAGTTATGCAAGGCAGCGAAATCGAAGATAACAATTTAAGTGAGTCCACAAGGAAACTTGTTGGGTTGAGTATGCGCAAAGATGTGGATAACGTGCTCAAAGATGCTAAAACCATGGCTGATTTTGAAGGTTTTGAATTTTTCATAAAAGCTAACATCAGCAAGCAAGCAGCCGATAAAGCAATTGAGGAAGCGCGGGAAAACGACCCGAATTGTTTCAAAAAGCTTGAAGCAAACCTGCTCGAAGGCAAAGACATTATGACCTTCACCGGAGAAGGCAAAAATATCAAAGCAGAGATAAACACCGGCAATAAACCCATAACCCAGGCAGCCGATATGGGCGAGAACATGAATACCCCTCAGAAGAAAAAAGGTAAATAACTGCGGCGGCAAAGTAAGGCAGCGTGTGCACCCTAGCATATGGATTGAGCTACTTAATAAGCTTTAGCGTATAATCAAGCATAACCAATCAAGCATTACATATTATGAATTATGCATTATGAATTGCGGTCGAAGACCGCGTTAGGAGGAAATAACTATGTCTGGAACACAAGGGCAAACAAAATTCACAAAGCAGCAGCAGAGGGCGTTTGACGCAATGGTTGCGGGAAGGGTCGCCCAGGAGGAGCAAATAGTAGCAACCGCACGCAGCAACTACGTCCCTTCGAACACCCCCGCCGATTTTTCGCGTACGGATGTAAGCCTCGCTGTGGCTGTAAACGAAAACGACTTCTACCCGGACTCATACGAACCGGGAAACTATGTCCTGTATAAAACTTTGCGAAACGCCAACCCATACATGGCCCCGGAGATTCGCGCGCTTATGGACACAGTGTGCAACCATATGATCGGGCTGGTAAGCAGTCCAAAAAACGTTCAAAACCGCAACCTGATACATGCCTTAGAAGCCCCTCCCCCCATGTTCTACCTGACTAGGCAACTAGACGGGCAGCCGAATCTTTTAACGCGGACGGCATATACAATGCATAAAAATGCCGGCATTGAAATAGAGCTAATGGCCGCCCATGGCTCAATTGCCAGTAAGGTTATTAATTTCTTGGTCCGCCCGGACCGGCCTGAAATAAGCGAAGCAGATATTGCAATGGCAAGGCAAACATTCGGCATTGACTTAACTGCCCCGGAGTTAATGGAAGTGAGGGGACGGCGAATCACGGAGCCGCAAAGGCATGACTTCCATGCGGAAACCACGTCGCTGATTAATTTTGACGAATTTACGCAAGCCATGGGTCAAAATGGGAACATAACCCAGAGCCAAATGAATTTCGGCGTAGCCACATTCGACCGCAACATGAGCGGGTTGTACGGCAGAATGAGTAGAGATCTCTCCCCCAACGACCCAAGATACTTGGAGAAGTTCAACCATATCTACATCAACGGCAGGCCGGTTACCGAAATATGCGCCCAGCAGATTGCGGGCAGGCCTCCCGTTTGGCAGAACAACTACATGAAATGCCTGGTAACGGCATCTGCTTTAGAGCGCACTAACCGCATAGACTGCGCGGTACCCACGGCGGACGGGAAGTCCATGCGCGTCATCCCCATGGACACGCGCACGAACGAGCCAATCCCGAAAAAAGGCATATGGCAGAGGATCAAGGAAGCGTTCGGCGCCACTCCGCAGCTTACGAGGCAGCAGGAATACGAGCGCGATATAATAAATAGCGACCCCGGAAAAGAAAACTGCACGAAAGGCATCATGGAAAGCGAGGCAAACGACAGGCTCACGGCTGACCGCTATGCCCTAAACAAGGCTTTATTCGGAGATGCTTATCAAGACCCGGAGAAAAAGGGCTTCATGCAGCCGCAAATAGGCGGCACGGCATATATCAGAGGCGAGAGAAGCGGCACGAGCATTGGCATAGCCGTCCTATTCGTAAACGGGCACAGTTTCGAGGACATAATGGACCCGACAAAGCTGGTAAACGAAAAGCAGGCGACAGGGGAGATGATCAGGGCATGGATCGAAAAAGGCAATAGCCCGAAC
>Ga0099364_10014380_pt1 | contig 10539 bp, 8 predicted proteins | sample TergutTh196P3_FD_73070 | JGI IMG/M metagenome (GOLD analysis project Ga0099364, IMG submission 73070) | Microcerotermes parvus P3 segment gut microbial communities from Pointe-Noire, Republic of the Congo - Th196 P3 | ecosystem: Host-associated > Arthropoda: Insects > Digestive system > Gut ...
TACTGATAATAGGGTTTCCGGCGGCTTCATATTCGGCTCGCAATTCCTGTATTCTTTCAAACTGCTCATTTCGGTTTTCTGTTTCTTTCATTGTGGCTGCCTTTTTCATTTTACGCTTTACGAACCCGTGTTTTTTTAGTAATTGCTTCACTATATGCATTGATATTTCCAAGCCTTGTTCCTTAAATTTTTCCGATATTTCACGGCGTTTCAAATTTGTACACTTAATAGCAGCATTCATTGGGTCGCCTGCGGTGTGGTTTTTCACTATAGCGAGAAACATCTCGTCAATGCCATCAACTACGTCAATCGTTTTTTTTACCCCCGCCGGGATTTCTGATTGGGTCGCATACAGATATTTCGCCCTTCAACTCCTCTATTCCCGTTTTTACCGTGTCGGGATCGCAACCCAGTATTTTGCTAATATATTTTTGCCCACCGTTCCCCAATTTTAACGCTTCCACTGCAGCATAGCGTCTCCTATCTTTCTCGGATAAAGACTCGAAAAACTTTTTCATTGTTTTTGAGATTTCATTTGAATATTTAAACTTTAACATCTCAACCCCTTTTTCACTCGTTTCCACTGGTGTTTGCTATATTATGATGGATTTTTGTTGTAAAAGCAAGTGGCATTTTCAAAAAATCGGAAGTTATATTTTAAATAATCCTAAGGCTTTTCCTTTTTATGCTGTTGACATGAGAAAATATCAGGTTAACCATATCTTGAGTAAGGTGGTCGAATGATTCACCTTTAGGGACAATATCCCTAACGTGAGTTTCGCACTTTTCAAAATAAAATTCCTCAGAAAGCCTGAAAATTCAGGCTTTCTTTATAAAATATATGTATACCAAACTTATTTTTCTCAAATTTATTGACTTTTCTTAGCATTGATGCTATTATAATCCTATAAATTCAATGAAATGTGGTTGTGTATACATGGCAAGTTTACAAAGAAAAATTGTTAAAGGTCGTGAATACTGGAGTTTGGTGGAATCAAAAAGAATCAACGGTAAACCCACGCCTATAGTTATTGAATATTACGGTAATACCAAAAAATTTGCCGAGAAGCTTCTAAACGGCGAATATAACAATAAAATATTAAAATCTTTTTCGCATGGGGATACTTTTGCTTTATATAAAATTGTTCAAAAACTTGAAATAGAAAAAATCTTAGATAATATTTTTAAAAAGAGAACGCGCAGTGGACTGAAAAGAAGTCAAAGTATAATAATAGCCGCAATTCAAAGTGCTTGTTGTCCCGGAAGTAAAAATGAACTCTTCGATTGGATTCAAACTACAACATTGCCTTATGAAATGGGAATTAAGGCAAACAAATTGACAAGTCAACATTTTTGGTCACAAATGGATGATATTACTGAAGAAGAATTAGACAAAGCTGAGGATGCCATCGTTAAAAAGATATTTGAGTTATATGACTTTGAGTTAGAAAAAATAGCATTGGATTATACTAATTATTTCACATATATTGATAGCTCTAACGATAGAAATTCTATAGCCAAAAGAGGGAAAAATAAACAAAAACGTAATGATTTGAGACAATATTCATTAGCCTTGATAACGACAAAAGAAAGTGGATTGCCGCTATACACCCATGTGTACGAGGGAAATGTTAACGATCAGAGCGAGTTCTTTCAATTTGTAAACTTGCTGAAAAACCGTATTCCTAACTACGATCCAAAATCAATAACACTCGTGTTCGATGGCGGAAGTAATAATAAGAAAAATTTTGCCATGCTCGAAACCCACTATATATGCAGCTTTTCTCTTTCGTATTGCAAAGAATTATATGAAATTGATATAAAGGACTATAAAGAACTTAAGATTAATGGAAAAAGCGTGAGAAATTATAGGATTCCACATGAGATATGGGGTAAACAGAGGGAATGCATCTTAACTTTTAGCGAAAGTTTGCTTAAAGGTCAGTTAAAAGAATTGAATAACGATATTCAGCGGGTTGTGAATAATATAGAAGAATTGAATGAAAAACTACATAATCCAAAGTCAAGAATCTCAAAGTCGAAAACAAATATTGAAGCTAAATTAAATGTTATACTGTGTAAACCGCATATGAATGCCATATTCAAAGTAAGCCCAAGGGGAAGCGATAGCATAACAAATATTGAATTTTCTATTGACGAAGCAGCTAAACTTGAGATAATTAACAAATATTTTGGAAAAAAGCTGATTGTTAGTGACCGAAAAGAATGGTCAACTTTTGAGATTATAAAAACATATCGTGAACAAGATTGTATAGAAAAAATATTCAGAGACTCAAAAGACACAGAGCATTTCTCAATAAGACCTCAATATCATTTTACAGACCAAAAAATTCGAGTTCACATATTCAGTTGTCTTTTAGGCTTAACGCTTGCGACTATTTTACACAAGGACATATTGAATAAAGGCTTTGATATTTCAAAAACACAATTACTAAATGATTTGAGACAAATTAGACAATGCTTTATAAAGGATAAGATTGGTCTTAAAGTTAATAAAACGTTTGAAGAAATGACTGAATTACAATCCAATTTATGGTGTGCTTTAAACAAAATATAAAAAGTTGTGTATACACTCTCAAAGACCGCTATGCCTTGATTCTATCAGGCATAGCGGTCTTTTATAAATAAAAAGTGCGAAACTCACGCTAGAACACCTTTAATAACGGTGTACCTCATGATTATTGGAAGTGATAGTATGAAATTATCCGACTTAATCGTAAAGTTGACCACGGCGATTATAGACAACGACGATTTCAAAGATTCTGCCCGAACAAAACCCTCGTTTTTCACACGAACCGGTGGTAAAAGACGGCCAAAAATGCCATTTGAGGATTTGATGTTTTTCATGCTTTTTCATAAGAGGTGCAGTATACCCAGTGCTTTGAGGCGTTTCTTCAAAGACAAGGGGTCTGACGAAACCATGGCTCAACAATCGCTTAGCGAAGCAAGAGAAAAAGTACACCCTGAAGCCGTTAAGCACTTATTTACAGAAGCTGTTAAGCTAATTGCCCTACACAGAAACGAAACATGGAACGGCTACCGGGTTTTTGCCACTGATGGTATGAAAACAGCTTTACCCGACACGCATAAAATTCTTGAATTTTATGGAGGAACAGGCAAAAATGCTGACTCGCCAACGGCACAAACGTCGGCACTATACGATGTTTTGAACGACACATTAATTGATGTTGCCATTGAACCGCTAAAAATTGATGAACGCACATTGGCGCATGGTCATATTTCTGCACTTTTGAAGCTTCCTGTTGAATCAAAAAAATTGTTGATTTACGATAGGGGTTACCCTTCGTTTGACTTCATAAAGAGGCACGAAAATGAAGGTTTGTATTACTTGATGCGCGTTAAAAGAAAGTTTAACAGGGATATTGATGCACAGACTAAATCCGACGGTTATGTTTGGCTGGAACAGAACGGCGAACGTATCCATGTTCGTGTAATAAAGTTCGTGCTTGACAGCGGCGAAGAAGAAATTCTTATCACCAATATCACAGACAAAAGGTTGGGCAAAAAGGCATTTAAAAAGCTATATTTTCAACGTTGGCCGATAGAAACAAAGTACGGTGTAATAAAAGAAAAATTGCAAGTTGAGAATTTTTCATCAAAGCTGCCGGATTCAATTAAGCAGGAATTTTATGCCGCCATGTATATGTCAAACCTTGTCTCTGCTACGGCGTTTGACGTGAAAGATGAGATAGATGAAGAACGCAATAACAAAGGCAACAAACATGAACACAAAGTCAATCTTAACGAGGTTATCGGGATACTTAAAGACAATCTCATTGTCGCTGTTTTTGAACAATGTCCGCTAAAACAGTCAGAAATAATGCAAGGGATTTTACGGGATGTAAAACGGTACGTTACGCCGGTACGGCCTAATAGGTCTGTTCCTCGCAATCCAAGCCCCCGAAAAAGTAAATTTCATCATAACAAGAAGGTGAATTGCTGACTTTTACTGGCATGGAGAGCTTAGCCTGTTGACATTGAATGGAAAACCCCTATCTGCAATATTTCCTTGGTTTTTCCGAGTTTATTAGTAAAGCGCCGTTCGACGCATCGATGATGGTGCATTTCAGGAAACGATTCCCGACGGAAGCAATAAATGAAATAAACGAACTGATATTTGATTGCGTTGCCCGCGAAGCCTTGGAGCGAAAGGGCAGGGGCCCATCAGGCCCACCGCCCAACGCAAGCAAAAAAGCCACATTCCGCAGTGTCATTGAGGCGGCAGAAGAAGCAATATCAGGAAGCGGCCCGCAGTCCGATATAGACGCAGAACCAACAAACCAACTCCCTGAAAATGCGGAATCCCCGGTCATAAACGGCCGCAAAGCTTTAAAGAACAAAGGCAAACTGATACTCGACGCAACGTGTGCCCCTGCGGATATCCGGTATCCGACAGACATATCGTTATTAAACGAAGCACGCGAGAACACAGAAGAAATCATCGACATTCTGCAGCCATTGCAACCATTAAACCGCGCACAACGCCGCCAACAATTGAAAGACCGCAAAAAAGCTCGCGGGAAATTCCGGTCTATCACCAAACAAAGGAGCCCGGGAAAAAGGAAAATCATGGCGGCAATAGGCAACCAGCTAAAGTATATTTGGAAAAACATCGAACTTATAGGTTCCATAATGTTAAATCATGGGACCGGCGCATTAGAAGAGAAACACCTGCAACGCATTATGACAGTCTGCGAACTGTACCGCCAACAATTATACATGTGGCAAACCAAAACGCATGTATGCGAAAACCGGATAGTAAGCTTGCGCCAGCCGCATATCCGCCCGATAATTCGTGGCAAGGCAGGCACGCCATATGAATTTGGGCAAAAAATAACATTAAGCGTTGTGTGTGGATATACATTCATCGAAGAACAAAGCTTTGAAAACATCAATGAAGGCGCAACCCTAATCGAAAGCGTTGAACGGTATAAACAGCGGTTCGGTTTTTACCCTGAAGCCGTTTTAGCTGACCAGATTTACCGAAACAAGAACAACATAAAATATTGCAAAGAGCGTGGCATCCGGTTATCCGGCCCGCCGCTAGGGCGGCCTAAAGAACAAGACAAGGCAAACAATGAAAGCCAAGCATACCGGGATTATTGCGAACGAAACATTGTCGAAGGCAGAATCGGGATTTCAAAACGGCGGTTCGGTTTGGACTTGATCATGTGTTACCTTCCCGAAACAGCTCAAACGGAAGCGGCATTGCAAATCATGTGCGCTAATTTTTCCGTATGGATGAAGTCTTTTTTTGCTTTTTTTATTCAATCATTATTACATATTTTTGCATCGAAAACAAAAATTATGTGTTTTTAGCTTTATAAAGGTTTAGTGCATGTAAAAAATATTTAATTTATGATACCTGCGTTGCTTGTCTTGAATTTTTCTAGCTTTTCAGCAGACCCTAATTATTATAATTTGTGGTATAATAAATGGCGAGGAGGTGTTGCAGTGATGAAGGCGTTCATAAACAGACAAGAAGAACTCGGTTTTTTTGAAAAGGAATACGGCCGCGAAGGGTCTTCCCTTGTTGTGCTGTATGGCAGGCGCCGGGTGGGCAAGACTGCGCTGACAGCCGAATTCATCAAAGACAAGAGGGCCGTTTATTTCCTGGCTACCGAAGAAAACGAAACCCAGAACAGGGCAGCTTTTAAGAATATCGTGGCGGAGCATACAGGCAATGAGCTTCTGATGAGCGCCACTGTTGACAACTTGGATATGATATTCAAGGTCTGGCTGGACTCTGCCATCGATGGCAAGAAGCTGCTGATGGTGATTGACGAGTTTCAATACCTTGGCAAAGCGAACAACGCCTTTCCCTCGGTGTTTCAAAGAATATGGGATACCATGCTGAAAGACAAAAATGTTATGGTGATTTTATGCGGCTCCCTTATCTCGATGATGGAGAGCCAGACCCTCGCCTATTCCAGCCCGCTCTATGGGCGAAGGACAGGGCAGATTAAGCTCAAGCAGATTCCATTCAAGTATTACAACGAATTTTTCCCCGGCAAATCCGAAAAGGAACTGATTGAGCATTACGCCATAACGGGCGGGGTGCCGAAATATATTGAGCTGTTTTACGGTTCAAAGGATATTTACAAGGCGATTGAAAACAACGTACTCTCAAAATCCAGCTTCTTATATGACGAACCGAACTTCCTGCTTCAACGTGAAGTAAGTGAGGTTGGCAGCTACTTTTCAGTAATCAAGACCATAGCTGCCGGAAACCGGAAGCTGTCTAAGATTGCGGCCACCCTTGAGCTGAAGCAAACAGGGCTGACGAAATACTTGAAAACCCTGATTAACCTTGATATTTTAGAACGGGAAGTCCCCGTTACAGAGGAAAGCCCGGAGACGAGCAAGAGAGGGCTTTATAAAATCAAGGATAATTTTATGGTATTCTGGTTTAAGTTCATTTTTCCGAATCTTAACTATATTGAAGCCGGGCACGATGAGCTGGCAATGAAAAAAATCAGAGCAAACCTTGTGGATTTCCATATCGCCTATGTTTATGAAGATATATGCACCGAAAAGATGTGGCAGCTCAACGCCGCCGGCACATGGGATTTTAACTTCGACAAAGTTGGCCGTTGGTGGAATAACGATACGGAGATTGATATTGTGGCAATCGACAAAGGCGGAAAAGACATCATCTTCGGTGAGTGTAAATATTGGCGCAATAAGGTCGGGCTTGATGTGCTGGCCGAATTGGAATGTAAGGCTGCGCTGGTTGATTGGAAGAAAGCCGAACGCAGAAACCATTTTGTCCTGTTCAGCGTCAATGGCTTCACCGATGACCTGACAGAGCTTGCCAAGATTCGGGATGATTTAATTTTGATGTCTTAACTATCTCAGGAAGAAATCAATATAGAGTAAAGACATTTTTCCCGTACCCAATCAAGCCGGCCTTCTTCATCTTCGCCAATTCAAGAGACAAGGCACTGCGTTCAACGCAAAGATAATCCGCCATCTCCTCCCGGTTGAACGGTATAGCAAATTCGCACCCCTTCTTCTGGTTGAATGATTCGAGATAAAGCGTTCTTCATAATCATCTCCGCTCTGTCGCAATAACGGTTGTTTTTGGCGCAGGTTTCCGCCGGGCGTGTTAAAGGCGTTTCACGGCGGTCTAAACGCACTTTTTATGGTGTCAATATCTATTCCCCTTATAACACGTTTATGGCAGCCCAATCAATTCTTTCCGTACGCAGTTAAACAAACAAACTAAAAATCCCTCCTTGTTTGTTTGCTTGTTTTACATGCATGTTTTAAAAACTTGTTTTTAAACCTTGTTTTCCGGGACGGCCAGCCAGCGCCCAGTGCGGGTTCTGGGACGCAGTTGACTAGAAGGATTCCGTTACTTGACTAGAACGATTCCCAACATGACTAGAACGATTCCGTTACATGACTAGAATGATTCCCTTACTTAACTAGAATGATTCCCTTTATAAGCTAGAGTATTGACATACTCTAGCTAGACATGATATATTATTTCAGAGGTATTGACAATGGGGATAGAAGGCAATTATCTGGTTGAAAAACTCAATACGCTAAATGAACTGAGGAGCAACAATTTGACGCTGCAGGAATTGCGGTTTTTTAGCATATATCTGGCAAAAATAAACGCCCGAGACGTATCTACCCGGGTTGTGCGCTTTTCGATAGACGACTTCCAGAAAATTATGGAGTTGAGCCAAGTAAAAATAAGATATTTGACAGAGGTCACGGACAGCCTCCTTTGCAAGGTTGTCCGGATACCTTTGGACAGCAACACCTTGGAAAGCTTTCAGCTCTTCAAGGAATGCCGCATAGGCAGGGATGAAAAAGGCAAGAGGTATATAGAGATTGACGCCCATGACAAAGCCCTCCCGCTGATGTTCGAGTTCAAGGAAAGGTATTTTACATATCAGCTTTGGAACGCCCTAAAGCTCAAAAGCTCGAACCAGCTGCGGATGTACGAGATTTTGAAGCAGTACGAGAGGATAGGCGAGCGCGTAATCAGCATTTCCGGCTTGAAGGATTTATTGGGCTTGGAGCAGTCTGATTATCTACGGTATGGCAATTTCAAGGCATGGGTGCTTGACGTATGCCAAAAGGCATTGGAAGAAAACACCGACATCAAATTTACTTACGAACCCTACGGGGAGAGGGGGCGGGGCGGTAAAATCCTGCGTCTTAAATTCGCCATAAGCAAAAACACCGGCTACAAAGACCCCCTTTCGCTGGACGAATTCATAGGGCAGCAGGAAATCGATGATATTGTAATGTGCGACGAGGAAGGGGGGTCAAGATATTTCGAGCGGGAAGCCTACCCCATGCTGGCCAGTGCATGCGAAAAAGAGTTTTGCCTGGAAGAAATCCGTGTGCTGTACAACATGATAGTCGAAATCATACCCTATAGGAGCACGGGGGTTCCGGGGTATATGGTGGAAGTTTACAAATATCTGGAGCGCAGGTACGACGAGATGAACTGGCAGGCAGGGCGGAGGGAAATCTGGAACCGGTTCGGGTACCTGAAGAAAATCATAGAATCCGATTTAGTTGACTGATTTAGGGCTTTCCGCAAAAACAGCCTTCAATATCCCGTTCACAAGGGCAGACTTGCTTTGCCTTGTTTTTTTGGACAACTTGCCCAGGGCCTCCCCGACCTCCGCGGACAGGTAAAAGGTGTGGTTCCCCCCCCTGCTCCTTTTGTCCGCTGACGATATGTTTTCTAATATATTAGATAATATATTGACATCTATATTAGGAACATCTATTATATTAGAATTATCTAATACATTATCTAATATATTATCTGATATATTATCCATGGTGTTGGACGTTGCCAAATCAACGCTTTTCTTGAACCTGTTCTCGGCCATTTACAGTATGCCCCTTTCATAAAGCTCATCTATTATGCCCTTGTACGCCGCGTGGATTGCCGAGTTCTTATATATGACGTTTACCGGCTTGTGCTCCAGCTCGGTGTTCTTCACCTGCACGCTGCTGTATATCACCGTGTCCAGGACGATGCCCTTTATCCCCTCGTTCCCCTTGCAGTATTCCATAAGCTCGGAGGACAGCTTTATCCGCTTGTCGAAGTTGTTCAGCACCAGGGCCTTTATGTTGTCGTCCTTCCTCAGCTGCTTCCGCACGTTGCCCCACAGGGTGATGAACAGCTCCGCGCCCTGTATGCCGTTCAGGGAGATGTCTGAGACGAGGACGATGCTGTCGGCGGCCAGGAAGGCGTTCTGGTTTATGACGCCCATGGACGGGTTGGTGTCCATAAGCACATAGTCGTATGCATCCAGGGCCGCCTTGTTGTCCAGTATGAAATTGCGCAGGATGTTCTCCCTCCCGGCCTGGGAGACAATCTGCAGCTCCGTGGCGGTCAGCCATATGCTGGACGGTATTATGTCGATGTTGGGCAGCTCCTTGACGGGGCTTTTGAAAATAAGCCCCTCCGCCGCGGCCCCGCTGTCGAATATGTCCTTTGACGTCTTGAGGCCCCCCACGGTGATGTCGATGCCGCAGTTCAGCGACAGGTTCGTCTGCGGGTCCACGTCGATGAGCAGCACCCGGCACTCCTCCGCCAGCAGCCCCGCCAGGTTGAACAGCGTGCTGGTCTTGCCGGTGCCGCCCTTTAGCGTGCCTATGGTAATGACTTTCAAGGATGCCTGCCCCCAAACCAATATATTATATATAATATATTAGTATAATATATTATATATGTCAAGCGGCCCGATTTCCCCCCTGTACAAGGCGCGCGCCCTGTGCTACAATAAAAAAGCTTGGCTCCATACGGAGGGTTACCGAAGCGGTCATAACGGGGCGGTCTTGAAAACCGTTTGGCGGCAACGCCACAAGGGTTCGAATCCCTTACCCTCCGGTTGCATGGGCGAGCAATTCGATATCCGGGCCCCGAAGGGGTTCGGATATCGAATGACCAGCCCCGTCTGCATATGCAACAAATTCATATTTGACAGCTGTTCCAAAGAACAGCGCATTTTTGAAAAATGCTTTTTGGGAGAGGCGTGCTCGTGAGCATATATGGCAAGATTTGCGCGGAAATAAAAAACGAATACTATGCCCAAAACTATCCGAACGACGGGCAGAGATTCGTCGCTTGGTATGTTTTCAACATACTGCGCCAAGACCGCAACCAAACAAAAGATGCGATAACGGACGGGGCAAACGACAAGCAAATCGACGCAATTGTCGTTGACGACGAGACACAGACGGTTCATATTTTGCAAGGCAAGTTCCTGCCGGGCGGGATTGTGGACGCCGAGCCGCTTCGCGAAGTTCTTTCTTCGTGGGTGCAGCTAAAGGACTTAGTGCGGCTTCAATCAGTCGGGAATGAAAAGCTTCAAAGCAAACTTGCCGAAGTTGCGACGGCATTTGAGGACGAATACAAGGTTTCGTTTGAGCTCATCACCACGGCTCGGCTTTCAGACGCTGCCGCGGCCGATTTGGAGACTTTCCAGCGCCAGCTTTTGCAAATGTCTGAGGACG
>Ga0099364_10014381_pt1 | contig 10538 bp, 7 predicted proteins | sample TergutTh196P3_FD_73070 | JGI IMG/M metagenome (GOLD analysis project Ga0099364, IMG submission 73070) | Microcerotermes parvus P3 segment gut microbial communities from Pointe-Noire, Republic of the Congo - Th196 P3 | ecosystem: Host-associated > Arthropoda: Insects > Digestive system > Gut ...
GGGTCTTTGGGTTCATCAACCCCTTGCGAGTTTGTAACACCCTTCATAATCAATTTGCGAAGCTGCTTTTCCGGTATAAAAAGCGGGATAGTATTATTGTAGCTTTTACTCATTTTACGGCCATCAAGACCCGGCACTATTGCAACATCTGCCTTAACTGCTGGCTGCGGTATTTTTAAAATCTGTTTGCCATAATTTGCATTTACAGATTGGGCAATATCCTGTGCCATCTCTATATGCTGAACCTGATCCTGTCCAACAGGCACTATATCAGAATCAAAAAGCAGAATATCCGCTGCCATTAATATGGGGTAAGTAAAAAGCCCTATATTAACACCTGCGTCAGGATCATTGCCCTTTTCATTGTTTTCCTGAACAGCAGCCTTGTAAGCATGGGCGCGGTTCATAAGGCCCTTGGCAGTAAAAGCTGTAAGCATTATTGTCAGTTCAAAAACCTCTGGCAGGGCGCTCTGGCGGTAGAAAAAAATTTTATCAGGGTCAAGGCCTGCGGCAAGCCAGCAAGCAGCAGCTTTTCTTATGCTGGCAGTTAATTCGCCCGGGTCCTTCATTATATTTAAAGCATGGTAATCAGCTATAAAATAACGGGCATCATATTCTTTTGCCAGTTCCAGGGCTGGCTTTATCATTCCAAAATAATTTCCTATATGGAAATCTCCTGTGGGTTTTATACCTGTAAGTGAAATTTTCTTCATTATGATAATTTACATTATTTACAAATAATATGACTAGTAAGCTGAATTTACCAAATTTACCGCCAGGCTTTTACTGAATTAAGGTACTCTATTACCTTAAGGCCGTCAGCTGCACTGGAGCGGGGCTGTCTATTCCTTTCCTTTACACAGGCAACAGCATCTGCCATCATGTTTGTAAAATAACCAGTGGGATTGGTATAAACTTCTTCTGTCATTTTTAACGAACGGAAGTTTTCTGCATAGGGACTTGAGACACTTTCCCATACTTCAAAAACACCATTGCCTATACGCAACCTGCCTTGCTCAAAAGAAAACTCCATTTCAAAAACCAAGTGATCCCGGTCTGCTCCAATTTCCAAGACAAGAGGAACTGCCAGTCCTGTCTCGCTTATGCAGGAGCTTTCAAGCCATGCAGTTCCGCTGCTGGCATCAAGCTGCGAACCCCAGCATTTTTTGTGTTTTAAGTTCGAATCAGTCAGAAACATAATTATATCAAAAAGATGCGTACCATCGTGCCATAGTACATCCAAAAGCCGCTTTCTTTTGCCCATGTATATAAGCCCGCGCATACTTAAAAGCCTGCCAAGCTTTTCTGATTTAATGATTTCTTTGGCACGCATATAATTTTCTGAATAACGGCGTTCGTGATTGGTAAGTATGGTGATCCTGCCCGGTGCAGTGTGGCTGCTGCGCTTGGCGTGTCTGACAAGGCTGCCTTGCTTCGAAAGCTTGGCAATTTTACGTGCTTCCCTGACATTGTCTGCAAGGGGTTTTTCGCATACCACTACCGGCACTTCAAAATCTGCAGCCAGGCGACAATAATAAAAATGGCTGTCCGGGTGGGTTGCAATCACAAGAATCTGCGGCTTATGGACACTAAGCATATCAGCAGCATCTGCGTAGACCTTGTCTCCAAGCTGCCATCTGTCAGCAAAAATACGCCGCCTTTCTTTGTCAATGTCGCAGCCTGCGACAAGCTCGCAGTCCGGGTTGGCAGTTATTGCGCCGGCATGGGTGCAGGGCTTTTCACGCAGGCTGTCGTCTTCAAGTATGCTGGCAATGCGTCCAAGGCCAATAATGGCAGCTGTAATTTTTTCCATGGGTTTTAATTTAACACAAAAGAATCTTGTAATCCAGACATGTTTATTATTATATTTTTCGCAAGATATATACTATACTTTTCGCAAGATATATACTATACTTTTCGCAAGGGCTGTACTATACTTTTCGCAGTATGGTAAAAAAGGGGTTTTATGGCAAAAGAATACAAACGCTGGCAGACTCAAAGTATTAAAGAAGCCCTGAAACTGCGCCGTGTTATAGCAATATCCGGCGCAAGACAAACAGGTAAAACAACGCTTTCACAACAAATCCTTCCTGAGAAAAGTGAATACCGTACTCTAGATGATACCAATATGCTGGAATTTGCCCTTGCAGATCCTAAAGGGTTTATAATTCAAAAAACAGGTACAATGGTCATTGACGAAATTCAAAAAGCTCCAAAACTTGTACCTGAAATCAAGCTGGCTGTTGACAGGAATAATCGTCCTGGACAATATTTACTGACAGGTTCGGCTAACATTCTTACCCTGCCTGCCATTGCTGACAGTCTTGCAGGACGTGTAAAGTATATGCGTTTACGCCCCTTAACTGTCGGGGAAATGCTGGAGAAAAAACCAACGTTCCTAAAGAGGGCGTTTAACAGGGATTTTCCAGGCAGGATACCAGGGTATAATAAAGCGGATATTATAGATCTGGCTTTTCGCGGCGGTTATCCGGAAGCTGCAGCAATAAAAAATTCACGGCATAGAAAAGACTGGCACATTGATTATATACAGACAATAATAAAACGGGATTTGAAAGATATTGCGAATATTCGAAGACAGGACACCATGCAAAGTTTATTCGATATTCTTGCATCCTGGTCTGCTAAGTTTATGGAAGTATCTCAAATAACAGCTGCATTATCCATAAGCAAAATCACGTTAAACAGTTATATTAACACTTTGATTGCGATGTATATGTTTGAAAAAGTATCGCCCTGGCTAAAAACTGATTATGATCGGGTTGGCAGACGATCGAAATTTTATGCAACAGATACAGGAATTCTCAGCTCTGTCCTTGGCTGGAATCCTAAAGATGTTTTTTTAAACGAAGATCGCTCAGGAAAATTAATAGAGACATTTGTATTTCAGGAATTGGCAGCGCATACAGATATGGATAACAGATACAATCTTTTTCAATACCGCGACAGGACAGACAGGGAGATTGATTTTCTTGTGGAAAGCAGCAATGCGCTGCTTGGTATAGAAGTAAAGGCTGGACACAATGTTTCCAAAAATGATTTTAAGCCGCAAAAATGGTTTACAGAAAATATTTTAAAAAACAAAAAATCATACACAGGTCTTGTATTGTATTCAGGTGATAAAACGATCCAATATGAGAAAAATATGCTGGCTGTTCCAATAGCCGCATTGTGGACAGAATAAAACATTTTCCCTAATGCTTAAAATGCCTTGTGCCTGTAAATACCATGGCAATGCCGTGCTTGTCACAGGCTTCTATTGAAAGTTTGTCGTTCATTGAACCGCCTGGCTGGATTATGCTTTTTATGCCCGCAGCCGCCGCTGCTTCCACAACATCTGCAAACGGGAAAAATGCATCAGATGCAAGCACCCTTGCCGGCTCTGCGTCTTTCCAAGGATTGGTACAATCCAGGCTGACATCATCCAGCTTACTGCCTGACTCTGCAGCTTTAAGTGCATTATCGCTTCGTTCCAAAGACTGCACTGTAGGCCATATCCTGTTTACCTGACCCCCGCCTATACCTGTTGCTGCTTCATCCTTGACAAGCATAATGGCATTTGACTTTACATAAGTTACAGCCCTCATGCCAAAAATCATATCCAATATATCGGCGGCTGCGGGAGCTGTTTTAGTTACCACTTCCCATTTTTCGATAAATTTGCGGTCGCTTTGCTGAACAAGAAGTCCGCCGTCAACTGCAATATACTCGTGTGATTCTAAAGGTGCTTTTTTGATTTTTATTATGCGGAGGTTTTTTTTCTGTTTAAGTATTTCAAGAGCTTTGGGGTCAAAATCAGGAGCAGCAACTATTTCAAGAAACAATTCTGCGAGTTTTTCTGCTGTTACAGAATCAACTGTTACAGTACATGCAACAATGCCGCCGAATATGGAAACAGGATCGCAGGCAAAGGTTTTGTTATAAGCTTCGAGCAGGGTGTCTCCCAAAGCAATACCGCAGGGCGTATTGTGCTTGACAGCAACACAGCAGGGTTTTGGTTTTGCGTTAGGCGCATAGCCAGGCACAAGACGTTTGACTTCTTCTTCGCCAGCCGGCGCTATGCTTTGTGAACCTGCACTGTCAGCTGCAAGCCCAAAGGCGCAGGCTGCTTTCCAGGCAAGGTCCAAGTCCCTGATATTGTTGTAACCAAGTTCCTTCCCGTGAAGCTGCTGCATTCCAGTCAATGCGCCGGGTTTGTCAGTATGATAATAAAGCGCAGCAGACTGATGACCATTTTCGCCATAACGCAGGTCTGCATCTTTTTTAAGGGATAAGGGCCAGTACTGGGGGTATTCTTCATCCAAAAGATAACGTGAAACTGCTGCATCGTATGCAGAGGTTAAGTTAAAAACCTTTCCGGAAAGTTTCTTTTTAAAATCAAGCGGGACATTTCCATCCTTTAGGCTGTTTATGGTTTCGCTGTAATCAGAAGGGTCAGTCAGAACAATTACATCCTGATAATTTTTCGCAGCAGAGCGCAGCATGGTAGGCCCGCCTATGTCAATAAACTCAATGGTTTCTTCCAGTGACAAGCCAGCTTGGGCTTTTTCAAAAAACGGATAAAGGTTTACGCAGACCAGGTCTATGGTGCCAAGCTTTAGTTTTTCAAGCATATCCATGTGGGATGCTTCACCACGCCGGGCAAGCAGGCCAGCATGAATTGCCGGGTGCAGGGTTTTTACCCTGCCGTCAAGACATTCAGGAAAACCTGTTACAGAACTTACATCTGTTACAGGTATTGTGTTATCTGCAAGATATTTTGAAGTGCCGCCTGTTGAAAGTATTTCCCAGCCAGCTTCGTTTAAATAAGAAGCCAGGTCAAGAATTCCATCTTTTACAAATACACTTATAAGCGCCCGCTTTTTCATGATCCCCCCAATTGTCCAATCATCATTTTAACGCCATCAACAATGGCAATGTGTTCTTCAATAAGTATGCGTTTTGCAAGACTTTCCGGCGTATCATCAGCAAGTACAGGAACCTTTCTTTGCAAAAGTATTTTCCCTGTGTCAGTGCCGGCATCCACAAGATGAACTGTACAGCCTGACTCGCTTTCGTTTGCTGCAAGCACAGCCTTGTGTACATGGATGCCGTACATTCCATGCCCACCAAACTTTGGCAGCAGAGCCGGATGAATATTGATCATTTTACCTGCATACTCTTGTATAATATCCCCTGACAATATCGAAAGAAAGCCCGCATAAACCACAAGTCCTATGTGCATTTTACGGCAATGAGCCAGTATGCGATCTGAAAGCTCAATGCGCCTCTCTGGTTTTGGCAAGTTCATGTCAGGCTTTTCCACAAAAAAAGGAATCTGCGCAGCTTTTGCGCGCTCTATGGCATATACGCCTTCATGACTTGAGATAACAGCGCTAATCTTGGCAGCGTTTTTACCAGCAGCACTGGTATAAGCAGAAAATCCGGTGCTCTCAAATTCTCCCTGAGCCTGTGCATCAATAAGAGCCTGCAGGTTTGAGCCGCTGCCGGAAACAAGTACAAGTATATTAAGAGGATTATTTACTTCAGACAAAACTTATTCCAGCATTATCATCAGCTTTGCCGTCAATCGAACTTTTACCAGCATTTCCCACATGACCTATTTCCCAGGCAGGGAAACCTTTTTCTTCGAGAAATGCAGCGGCCTTTTTCGCATCCTGAGGTGAAAGTGCCAAAACAAAACCTATGCCCATATTGTAGGTATTGAACATGGTTTTTTGCACAGCCTCATCTGCCAGGCTTTTGTCAGTATTTTTGATCCCAGCGGCAATTCTTTCAAATATGGCTGGCACTTTCCATTGACCTTTATAGCCGGGTTTTAATGGGTCTTGAATTATAGCGTTATAGTTGAAAGCAGATGCTTCGTCAGTGCCCGGATGCATTTTGGGAAATATACGCGGAACGTTTTCAAAAAAACCGCCACCAGTAATATGCGCCATGCCCTTGATCTCTACCTGCTTCATCAAATCAAGAACAGGTTTGACATAAAGCCGTGTTGGTTCAAGCAGAACATGGCCGATTGGAATGCCTGGCTTACCAGGTATGCCTGCAAAATTTTCATTAAGGTCAGGGATTATTTTTCTTATAAGGCTGAACCCATTGGAGTGTACACCAGAGGAAGCAATTCCAAGCAGCACATCGCCTTCGCGGATCTTTGTGCCGTCAATTATATTTTTGCGGTCAGCAATACCAACACTAAAACCTGCAATGTCGTATACGTCATCGGGAATAATGCCCGGGTGTTCGGCTGTTTCGCCGCCAAGGAGAACCATGCCTGTCTCGCGGCAGCCTGCTGCAACGCCTTTGACAAACTCTGCTGCTATTGCTGCATCAAGTTTTCCGCAGGAAATATAATCAAGGAAGAAAAGCGGACGTGCTCCATGACAGAGTATGTCATTAACGCACATGGCAACACAGTCTATGCCTACTGTATCGTATTTTTTTAAGCGCAGGGCAATATCGATCTTTGTTCCCACTCCGTCTGTTCCAGCCAAAAGAACTGGTTCTTCCATGCCCTCTGCTGCTTTAAAAAATTCCTTAAGCGAAAACATTCCGGCAAAACCGCCTATACCGTCAATCACAGCGCTGCTGGCAGTAGATGCAGTAAACTCGCGGTATTTTTCAACAGCCTTATAGCCTTCTTCTATATTACCGCCAGATTTTTTATAGTCCATAAAATAAATTTATCAGAAATCCAGAGAGTCGCCAAGCTGGAGTTTTTGTGTTATTATAGACAAAAGGAATACATTATGGCAAAAAAACCCGTTAGCAAAAAAAATACAAAAAAGTCCCCGGCAAAAAAAAGCACTGTAAAAACAAAAAAGACATCTGGAGCGCGCAAGGCTTTGGAAACAGAACTCCGAGGACTTATACCCAAACTGGATGATAAAGGCATTGTATATCTTGTAGAGCAGGCCAGGATTCATATTTATAATATGAAGGTTGATGAACACAACAGGGCTGTAATAGCAGGAAGCTATACTTCAAGAACTGTAAAATCATCTTCTGGTAAAGCTGGTAAAGCCGGAAAAGTAAGCATACAAAAAGCCGGAGCTTCTGGTTTTTCCATCAAGGGTACTTCAAGCGGCTCAAGCTATTATCTTTATTACAAAAACTCCAATGTAATGTTCTCTAAAAACGAAATGTCCCAGCTTGTAAAAATTGTCAATGGTCCTGGAACAGAGCTTGAAGTGCGCGGCCGGCTCTACAGCTGGTTTGACAGGGAAAGGAGTGATATTTTTTCACTTGCCAAAATGAATGACAAACATGATGTGCGCATGAAGGAAATCGTAAAACTTATAAAAAAGAACTTTAAACTTCGTTAAAAATTATTTAATACTATCGTGATAATCCTTAACAGCTGTAAAAAAGCTGTCAATATTCTCCCATGGACTCATGGGCGGAATATCGCAGCCTGATGAAATTATAAAATTCCTGTGTTTCGAACAATCACAAAGGATCTCCATTGTTTTGTCATATATGCTTTTGGGTGTACTGTTTAAAAACAGTGCAGATGGACTAACATTGCCCATAACAAGGACATGTGCGGGCATACCTTCAAGTATCTGTTTTATATTAACAGCTTCGCCAAAATGATAAGCATCCGCACCCATATCCAATAATAAAGGCAGCATCAGATGAGTGTTCGGCCCGCAGTTATGGTATACAAAAAGAAAATTATCGTCTTTTACACGCTCTATAATTTTTTTAACATAAACAGAAGAAAACTCTTCCACAAGATTGGGTGATAACAGCCCTGCTGCAGGTTCAGCCAGAACAACTCCGTTTGCACCTGCTTTTTTAAATTCCAGAATATAGTTTATGCAGAATTCAGCTGTCTTTTCCAATGTTTTATTGACCAGATCAGGATCATCATAACAGTTGATCATAATTTCTGTCATATCCATAAGCCGGCCTGCAAGTGAAAATGGACCAATAACACCTGCAAGAACAGGTCTATCTTTTATTTCCTTAACAGCCTTTACAATAGCATTTATATAAAGGCCTGTACGTGCACTTTTAACATCAGGAACTTTAAGATTATTGGCATCTTCAATATTATGTATTATCCTGCCAATAACAGTCGGTACCTCGTTATCGGATTTACGAATTTCCGAACCAAATGCTTCTGCTTCTACAGATAAGTCCATCATGCTTAGAGAAGCAAGGGTGTCTGCACGTTCACAGACTCTTCTCATGCCCTCTGCCTGTAATGCGCTGTCCGAAATTAATTGTTTTACGCTTATTCCCATTAACTGCACACAGGGAAACGATAAAATAGGCATGGCCTTTTTATAAGGTGCAGCTAATACATCTTCTTTCCATTGCTTCATATTCATAATTCATTATACAATATAATTTGCCAGGGAAGGCAACTACAAGGTAAATAAATTACAAATAAAATCGTTTTATTTTATACTCCATCAACATCATCATTCAACCTTAAACCTCATTACATCCCTTGTTAAAAGACCAATGTATTCCTGGTTCTTGTTGCTTAACTCGTTTACATGATTTATTGATGTATTAACCTGATCTGCTCCGGAAGCCATTTCGTTTATGCCGCCTGATATTTCCTGTGTTGCCTTTTCAAGATTTTCTGCTTCAGAAATAACTTCTTTGGCGCCTTCAAGCATTTCCAAAGAAACACCTTTTACCTGCTGGGTTATGTCATTTACAAGACCAACAGCCACAAGAATCTGCTTGCTTCCCTCTCCCTGTTCTTCCATGGCATTGCGTATATTCTCTTCCTGCTGCGCAACAGTTCTGACACTGGAATCAATGGCTTCAAATCTTTGGAGTACCTTTTCTGTAGATAATGTGATTTTGTCAATGGAGTTTTTTATCTTCTTAAGCACAATGCCTATTGTCTTGGATTGCGCACCGGAGTTTTCCGCCAGCTTGCGTATCTCGTCAGCAACAACTGCAAAGCCTTTGCCAGCCTCGCCTGCATGGGCTGCTTCTATTGCAGCGTTCATGGAAAGAAGGTTTGTCTGGCTTGCAATGTTTTCCATCACAGAGTTGATCTCCAAAAGCCCTTCGGATTCCCTTGCGATTTCCTGAATATCTGCAGCAACTTCCTGCAGTCCTGTACGTCCAACATCAGATGCCGCTGTCAGTTCTTCCACATTTTCACTGTTATTGACAAGGGTCTGTGTAACAGATTGAATATTTGCAACCATCTGTTCTATGGCTGTTGCTCCCTGAGACACATTGGATGCCTGCTTCTCTACAAGCTCGTTGAGTTTGTTTATATTTAAAGTGATCTGTTCCATGGTTGCATTGGTCTCGCTGACACTGGCACTCTGGTTAATAATACGAGTTTTTATGCTTTGAATATTGGCAGTGATCTCGTTCATTGCTGCTGCGGTTTCAGTCATATCATTGGAAAGATCTATACCTACCTGAGTCAGGGATTGAGCCTCGCTTTTTGTGCTTAGGATCATTTGCCTGATCTTCTCGATTGTATCATTAAAGTAGCGGGCTAAAAGTCCAATCTCGTCTTTGGAATTAATATTTATCTGCTTGGTAAGATCCCCTTCGCCTTCAGAAATTTCCTTTAATTCACCTGTTATCACAACAACTGGTTTCATTGTAAAGGATATAATAATAAAGATTATAACAGAGACTGCAAGTACCATGATGGCAGCTATGATGATAGCATAGGTCCTAAGCTGATTTACTTCTGCCAATACAACGCTTTCTTCAACTACCAGTATAACCGCCCAGTTACCTCTGGTAGTGCCAATAGGGAAGGGAGAGCTAACAATGACATTTCCGTTATACGAAGTCTGATTAAAAGTTCCGTTTTCAAGTGTGTCTTGAACAAGCCCTGCACCTCCTTGACCCAATGTTTGCAGGGCTATTTCCTGGAACTCCATGCCAATAAGGTTTTCATCCGGGTGAGCCAGTATAATACCTGCGCTTGAAACAACCATGGCTCTGCCGGTACCATAGGGTCTTATATTATTAATGCGCTCTTTGACATCAGCTAGGTCTATACCTGATCCTACAAAACCATACAGTTCTCCTGTCTCGTTGCTTACAATGGGAGCAGTAATAAAAGAAACATGGGTATCATTCTCGCGGTTAATAAAGGGAACCGGCACAGGGAGTATCCATTGCCAGGCCTCATTGTCAGCAATTGCCTGCTGGCAGCGGCCGTATTCCGGCGGATTCCATACATCAAAATCATAACGAACAAGAATTTCTTCTGTACTGGTACTATGCTCGGTTGTGTAGAGCGTACTAAAAACAGGATCGCCATCGTCAATAATGCCAAGCTTCCATACATGGTATATACCTATAAGATCATCATGAGACTCTACTGTGCTGTGGAGCATCATATCAAAAATTTCCCTGCGTTGATTTATGGGAACGTTTTGATACGAGTTAAATATTTTGGCAATTGTGTCAATAACATCGAAGTTCATTTCAAACTGCTGCCGCATATTGGCTGTTTCTGCATTTGCCAGGTTGTGCAGGCTTTCAAAGGCAACCTGGGTTTGCAGTGTATGGGC
>Ga0099364_10014382_pt1 | contig 10537 bp, 11 predicted proteins | sample TergutTh196P3_FD_73070 | JGI IMG/M metagenome (GOLD analysis project Ga0099364, IMG submission 73070) | Microcerotermes parvus P3 segment gut microbial communities from Pointe-Noire, Republic of the Congo - Th196 P3 | ecosystem: Host-associated > Arthropoda: Insects > Digestive system > Gut ...
TGTGGACGCAAATATTAAATTTGTAACTGTGGACGTAGGAGCCTATGGTAAACAAAGCGATGATGGAGTTTTCCGAAACTCGGCTCTGTATCAGAGCTTGGAACCACGAAGTTTGCAAGTATCTGAGGATACAGGTTTGCCACATAGTGAAATTACATTACCTCACATTTTTGTTGGTGATGAAGCGTATCTTCTAACAGCCTACTTAATATAACCGTACAGCAGAAGAACATTAGACAAAAGTAAAGCAATATTTAATTACTTACTGTTGCGTGCAGGACGAGTTGTAGAAAGTGCTTCTGGAATTTGCGCTTCAAATTGGAGGATTCTGGACTAAGCCGTTGAAACAAAAGTAGACTCAGGCGTGGAAACTGTGAAATGCACATCTTTACTGCACAGTATTATCATACACTTTGAGGATTATTGTTGTCGACATTCCCGATTATTTCAGCATGACTCCTTATCGCTGCCGCCCACACGAGCGACTAGGAAGCAGCGGGCAAACAAACTTGGTCGCTGCTACCAGCCAGAGCGTCCATTTTGCACGCTCACTCGCTATACGCTGCGACGCAAGACAACCCCATTTAGATACATGTGTTTGTCCGCTCAAGTGAGTGGGCGGGAAACGCGCGTGCACACTGGACATAGCCTAATATGACCTCGTTGCGTCGACAGGCATAACCACAGAATATACATGACATAACTGTACTTACCACTGCTGCCGGCACAGATCGTTTAGTATACTGCCGGTCCCATTTTTAGCCCATCGTGGTGAGCGGTTCTATCCACAATCATCTAAGTAGGTTCTACCATAGATCAGAGTGGTTCTAACCCTCAACCGGGGGCGGTACTTTCCTCTGATCACAAATTAATCTCTGATGTATGTTTGTGCCTTTGACAAATGTGTTGTACGCGCGTACGGAAAAGGATGCTACCGTATTCCGTGATATGGACCAAAAATCTCTGTTAGCAATTAAAATGGCGGAGAATGTGTCTGTGGCCTGGAAGTGTTTGTTTTATTTACATGTAGTTTCATTGCTAATCGTCAGGAACATTTGAGAGATAGTAACTTTATTTTCCTTGCGTATAATATGGTGCGAAGTAGCGGGTATGTATATGCTGAAACTTCAATGTATTTTTTTTTTTTTTTCGAAATGCAGAATGTTTACGGAGACTTGCTTTAAGGTTAGGATGTTGTGTTTATGCTGTAACTTAACGATAAATAATGATATGTACGCAACTGGCACCTGTAATATTTTTCAGCCATCATCGTAAGCGGTCTCGCAGCAAGTCTGGGAGTCCAGAAAGAAAGAGGGGTAGAAGGTCACGTAGTCGTGAAAGGTAATCGATACTTCATTTAGAATGAAAAGTACCTCATTTGTCTCGCAAAGATGCATATTTTTTATTGGACTTATGAAGAATCCATAATTTAAAATCTTCATTAGAGGTCTAAGAATGTTCGAGCTTCGTATATTGAAAATATTAATGAAGGAAAAATCGTTAAGGACTGCTTGTCTTGTTTGCAGAATAAAGTTGGGAACCACGAACCATATCAACTATTTCGCTCCCAAGAGCCCATTTATTCCAATTTGCCGTTCACAGACATCATAGTTACATAATTATTTTCTAGTTAAATGGCATCATTGAATAATCTATGAACGAACAAAACTTATGCTATATTGTGTGACAAAACTGAAACAAATTCTACGTTATTGTTTTTATCTAATGAAAATATTAGTTTTCCTTGCATATTTAACTGTTAATTATTTGGTTGTGCATACTGCTGTTTAATATTTTTCAGAGTTAAACCTCGCTACAGACGCAGTAGATCACGTGACCGAGACCGAGATTTATTAGATAGAGATCGTCATCGTCGTTCTCATAGCAGGGACAGAAAACGGTCAGTATCATTGTAACACAAGTGTGAAACATCTGTTATGTTCTGCAAAGTTCCACGGTTTTACGTGTGACATTTATTCCTGTAAATTTAGGAGAATTTGGGAATAGCTCTTTAATATGGATTGTGTATTATAATTTCTTGAAGCCTGTCAACACTCAAGACGTAAAGAGACTAGCTGTGCTTGTAGCTTCACAGTCTGGAACTAATGTATATTAGGGGCATAGGTCATTTCCCCAGAGATATCCAAGTGTTTAAAGTTCTTTACTCTTCAACACCTTGGGAGGACAGTTATATATGTGTAATAGGAGCAATATTTAACTTTTATCATCCTAGGAGACCATATGCTGGTCTCTGTGTGTTTCCCTGGTAGCAGTTTAAATGTCTGTACTGAACCAGACAAAATGCAGGCCATCAGGAGGTGCAGTTGGCATTTAAATCCCTCCTCTGAAGTTTAAATTGTTCTGTTTTTGTTTGCCTCTCATGTAATGGAAACCATCCTTGAAGTATGTTTTGAACGTAGATAGGAATAATAATTGACATGATGTTGGCCATTGTTGATGGCCACCAACATATACACAGAACTAGAAACTGAACCTTTGTTTATACATGTGAAGAACAGTTTAACCTTGGTTTATGGATAAATCCAGAGCCTGACCTTGGGCTGTACACATACAAGCCCAAAGCATAACCTACTATGAACATTCAGCTGCATAATGCACACAAATACATATTAGTAGCTTTTTGTGTTTTGTTATGTATGTTGGCAACCATTGTTTGAGCATCTTTGACAGTGGTCTGATATGGTGGTTAGAAGTGTGTAACATGCAACATGAAAGCAAGGTAGAAATTAAGGTGTGTATTATTGTGACTACATTTGCATGTTCACTTACATATATATATCTTGGGTCTGAGACATAGTAATATTTGAAGTGTTTCTGATTGAGAGGTTGTAAGTGGATAAATGTTAGAGCAAAAATTTTACTTGTATTTTACATTTTACTGTACCAAGTCTATCCCTGCAGTCATGGCTGAAGCATTTGCTGAATATGGTCACTTCCTTTTTCCTTTCACAAAAAGTCCCTGTAATCTGCCTTTTCCTGACAACTTCATCACAGTAGTTGGAACTGTAACTCACTGTAGAAAGTTTGCTTCAGGAGTGACAGCAAAGAGAGAAGATCTGCTTCATCAAAATCTAAAAACAAATCTGTGAGAGAAGGTTTAAGAGGCGATTCAAAGGAAAGAGATAAAAAGGATGCTAAGGGGGAGGACAAAGCTGAAGATGAAGCATTTGATCCAACAAATCTTGATAAAGTAAGACTTTCTTTAATTATGTGGCTACACCATGATTAATAATGAGTATATGAGGAATTCAGAGCTAATTTTAAATGGCTGCAGTGGACTGTCACTTCATGGGCACAGACCAGTGAAAGTTGGGGAAGATAAAGGAGTAATTTATCAATCACAAATAAGGGTTTTTATTATTAATGTATGGGAGATTTCTTCTCCTTTCATGTTCAGGGCCCCAAGCGTACACTTAGGATGCACTGCAGCCTGAAGGCCTATTGTCCCCGCCCCATATAGTATTCTACCCGTTCCCACCTTTGCCGCCGGATGTCCCCACGTCTTACATGACGCGAGAGCTCCAAGCAGCGGAAGGTGGAACTATTTGTGGGCGAGAAACTCGACCAATAATTTTGCCTAGAGATGCCGACTTCCACGATACATTCTAGGGTGCTTTTACGTGCTGTAAATCTACAACGTGGGACCGACGGCTTTACTTCCCCTTTCGCCCTTAAAAATCCGACGGCTTCGGCCAGGTTTGAACCCACAAACTTGGGTTCTAAAGGCCAACATGCTACCCCAAGACCACTGAAGCTGCTTATGGGAGATTTAATTTGTTTAATAATAGAGTGACCAACATAAAATTATTTTCAAATCTACATGTAAGAAAACAAAAATGTTACTTCAGTATGAAACTGACCAAGTTGGTATTCAGAAGTTTTTCTGTACCCATTGTAATTTTACTTAATCCAGACCCACTCATTTTCTGTTGCAAAGTATTTTGTTAGTTTTATTAAATAAACTCTGGGAGTTATTGTTGTTCCATCAACTATTTCAGGAAGAAGAACAGAAGAGGCTTGAACAAGAGATGCAGAAGAGACGAGAGAGAATTGAAAGGTGGAGGGCTGAGAGGAAGAAGAAAGAACTTGAAGTTACAAAGAAGGAAATAAAGGGGAGCCTATTAGGTCTGTAGAATTTCTCAAAATGGCCACTGTAGGTGGTATAATGCATGTTTTAACACTTGCAGAAAAACTGGCTCATTAAACATAGCATATGAACCTGCCTAAACTCCCGAATATTTGATTAGAGATTATAACTGAACAATAGACTTGGTAACTTGATAAGCATAGAGGCAGTTTAAATTAAGCATCACTCATCTGTATAAATGTTACAGCTAATTTACAGCTGCCAATGAAGAAATGGACACTGGAAGATGATAGTGATGAGGAAGAAGATAAGCAGGACAATAAGGAGAACAAGGATGAAATTGTAGAGGAGGAGGTTGACCCCCTGGATGCTTTCATGCAGGTTACCAAAGTTTTAGTATATTACATTGAAGTCCTACTCTTCTCTATAATGCTCACTTTGATTTCAGGAACTAATACTCTAAGAACCTCATATTACAAGTGGCATCAAGGTAATAAAATTTTAATATGAGACTGTTTTGGGCTTATCTTTGCAAAGGGGTGCTGATAAGTCCTTAGCCCGACCAGGAAGGAAACAAGCTACAGTGACAGAAGATTTTGAGTTTCATATATCCTATTTAGAATCATAATTGGAGAAATATTAGTATTTGGTATATGTATAACAAGACTAGCATCAAACGAAATATTCTCACCATCAAATAAAATACATCGGAAAGTAGGTCGGGCTAAGGACTTATCAGCACCCATGTACATATATTTTTTCCAAATGTGCTAATTTTTGGCCACATTTATTGATGCTAGGTTGAATCTGTCGTGTTTGGATATTTCTGTCAGAGTGGGTTCTTCTAGGATGAGCATATTTGAGTGTATCATGTGACCCACCATCGCGTTCCTCTTGTAGTTTTCCACACTCTTATTGTATAAGTTAATAAGCCTTCCTTACTTGATTTTATCACCTGTTCCTAGGTCTCCCAAATGGTCGTTATTTACCATTTTAGGTTTTGTGCTGTCAGAGGGATCCTGTTATGGTCCATCATAACCTAATACCACTGTAACCTTAATTGACTGATTATTTGTATAGTTTTCCTACATTTAGATCTTGCATAATGACCTGGTTGTGGATTTTAACCATTCTTGCTCCTTCCCTTCGACATTCACCTGAGATCTTTCTGTTATTAAAAAGGGTCAACAAATGTTGGCTCATTTCAACAGTTAGATAAAAATTTGACTTCAAAGACATTTCTACATGCGAGAAACTGCCATACCTCACATTGCACTAATTGCTCCACATCAGCCTATGTATCACTATCAAACAAACACAGCATGTAAGTTGGGTGCACTGTCCGTTAGTGTATAGTGTGTATGCATGATAACATACACTCTTCAGATTTCTTATTTGGCATCTGTCAGTAAATAGAAGAAGAGAACAGGAATTATTATTAAGAAATAAACTTAAAGGTATTTGACTTGTGAAACACACCACATTTGCTCGAAAGCAGGACAACTCTAATCTAGGACAACCCTTCAAATAAAACATGTTTGCCAAGGGAAAATGTATTTATCCAAAACTAAGACTACCCACTCCAAAAATATAATGTCTGCTAAGGTAAAATATTTTACTGTTAATTTCATACACTTAATACACAAAGCATGTCAGCTTCTATCAACCTTCATCAGTCAGTGTCACTGTCTCCATCTTCATTTTCAGTGCCTTCATCTTCCTCACACCCTCTCCTAACATTCCCATCCTCTTCACTGTCATTCCACTACACATCATCACCATTCTCATCCCCTGCATTGGATATAATCATCATCATCATCATCATCATCATGTTCCTTAAGGGTTAGGCGTTTTTCCTCTTCCTTAATCCTCAAAGTGGAGTTGGTCCCTCCATCTCTTCTTTGGCCATCCCACGTTCCTTCTTCCTTTTCAGTCTGTATTTCAGTGCCTGTCTTGGTGTGCTATCTGTGTCCATCCTCTGTACGTGGATATACAGCACTTTTTAAAACCCTTCACAGTTACTTCTGGTGAGACTCACTGCCATGCTGTTGTGATACACACTGGCTAAATAATACATTTATATTTTTTGATAATAAACTTACTTGAACCCAGGAAGATTCACATTTTCCTCCACAGTGGTGTTAGTGGAATTACAAATCTACAAGTAAATGCGTGTTCTGGATTTCTTTGTCATATCTGGTCTAATAAGAGTCTGTGGCTCTTTTTATGATTTTTAATTTGTTGGTTGGTCCAGGTATTATTTTTGGGCCTTGTAGTTAATTTTTAATTTTTCAATAGCCATTTTTGTGTTACTACTCTTGGATAAGATCTGTTCTCAGGTGCATATCTTAACAAGCTACTGTTTCAAAGGTGCTCCAGTGATTTCAAATAGCTCAATCTAAGGAGTCCACCTGATTAGGCACTTCTTTGCCTGAAAACAGAAACAGAGCCGGCATGGGCCAGTTCAGAGTGATCTGGTTTGGCTCAGTGCTGTTTGGTGCTTCATACCCAAATTAAGACAAACTCACATACTTGAGTGCCACTTATGTGGAAAAACCTTGTCTAGCCTTTAAGTAAATACGGTAAATTTATATGTCCCAGATGTCAAATGAGTGACTTTGTTGAGCTGAGATTAGTATGTAACTCATGCTGATGCCAATTCTTAGATTTAACAATAGAAAGTTAAAATACTCTACTGTTATTTGTACCTGGAATTGACTGTAACATTTGTAAGTTGGTGGTGAATCAAGCCCTTCAGTTTCAGTTAGATCTTTACTGTTTTTTGAAATCCACATATTTGTATTTTTTCTGACATGATTTCATTTCATTTTATGTGTGTGTAGGGTGTTCAAGAAGAGGTAAGGAAGGTAAATAAAATTGATAGTAAGAAGGCTGATGGCAAACCAGGAACTGCTGTGAACTCCAACAGTTCAGGTGTTGTTATAGTCACAGGTGTTGCCAAAAAGAAAGTTGACAAGAAGAAGGGGGAACTGATAGAGCAAAACCAAGATGGCTTGGAGGTAGGATATATTATCACCATGGATTGCATGTGATCTTTGGAAATGTAACACTTTATTGTTTGATGAAATTCCTAGTTGTATTGTATGGTATGGGTGAAAGACACTAGTAATCATGTGGGGAGAAGTGGCAGATAACAGAAATCTCCATTCAGTCCTTAATTACAAAATATCCTTCTCATCTTGGGTATAAAATGTCGTCATGTTTTGTTCTTTAATGTTAGGTTGTGTTGAGGAGGTGACAAAAGAATGTAAAAGTAAATGCTTGTTTTTTAGATTTAATGTTTTATTGAGTACACTAGCATAGCAGTGTAATAATGAACTAGTGGTCCCAAATGTGATTTACTACAAAATTTACGTAAACCTTGGCCACATATTTCATTTTAAAATGTACATCTAAAATACAGCCTGCAGGCTTGACATTGCATGTACAAATCAGGATCACAGAAAATGATAATTGTAGCCTTAAAAGAGTGACATTGGAGTTCATTACACATGAGTTTCAGTTCGCATATACAAATTCATGGTGTAAACTGTGCAAGAATTCAGATCATTCAAGTTCATTAGTATTATCATCATTGTCACCTCTGCCTTTGTTTCCACAGGAAAGCAACTACTTGCTGCTCATGCTGACACTATGTTCCACCATTTATGCTGCTTTTGTCTCTTAGATACGATGTGTATTGTGATTGATCATGACTCTTTCTACTAACCAGTGACTGAAGAACATAATTTTCATTTTGTGATTGGTTCTGCACATACTGTCCTCACAAGTTCCACTATTTATGTGTCTTGTGAAAAGTGTGTTGTTTTTGCTCATGAAAGGGTTTCTGATTCTAGGTGTTGCCTTTATATGAATGGTAATTTTTCCTGCTTTTCCTTTTCAAAGTCGAGGTGTGTACACAAACTGTGTGCTTGTCAGTACAATATTTTTTCTGCAAAAATTGTGTAAATGTTGATATCAATTGTAATGTGCTGCTTTTTTTAACAGTACTCGTCAGAAGAAGAGGAGGAGGATCTTAATGCAACAGCAGCTGGGATTGCTAACAAGCAAAAGAAGGAACTGGCAAAGGTGGACCATTCCAACATGCAATATACACCATTTCGCAAGAACTTTTATGTGGAAGTACCAGAAATAGCACGTATGACTTCTGAGGAAGTGGAGGCATACAAGGAGGTACAACAGATTGTTGCCATCATCACACAGTCTTACTTAGATTTATCAGTGATCATTTTCTTCCTCAGATTCTTAGGTGGAAACCTGGCTGTCTGGGAGTAAGACGTAGATTTCTGTCCCCCGGATCTTGAGATGCTACTGGTTGGATCCACTGTTCATATTTCAGATACCGTCTCCTTCTTTTATTTATGACCAAAATAGAAGTGTGAATGTGAGGAACATCTGGCCTTCACTGTTATTAATAACGGACCTTTATTAGTAGATCCTCCGTGCAATCATCATTGTACCACAGGGGCTAGCAGAATGTGGTGATTGGAGATGAATTCCATCCCTCTGAAAGTCGGCAAAGACCCACAAGTTCAAGCAGGCCATGAATGGAGACATTAGCCACACCATTCCAAAATGCTAACTTAGAGGTCCACAGTTAAATTTCTTGTATTTGCTAATGAGAGTGTATTGTGTGTTAGTACACACAAAAATAATTTCATGAGGGCCACCAATCCATGACATAATTTGCAAGGAAAAAGAAGGTTGAGCTGCTGTTGGAAGACAAGTATCTTATGTTTTGTAGTGGCAATACAGACCTTGCTGTTTACTGGGAAGTTTTTATGTGAAGTGTAACGTTGAGTGACTTATGTAGAGGTGTCACTGACACACTCAGTTGAAGGATTTTCTTTGTACATTGGGAACACACTTTAAAATTCATGATTTACATCATATTGTTGCAATAGTTTACCCAGGTGGGGTTGCCAATGCACTTAAACTTGCAACATGTGTTTGTTCATTAGGTTTACACTGGTCCTTTTTCACGATGTACCATTTCACTGGAATATCTGCGTTGTAGTGTAACTGGTTATAGGCTAGGTGGCTGGGTTTGATTCCCATCAGTGGTAGCAGACAATACTACTCTTTACCATCACATTTACTCCTGCCCTGGGGTTCACCCAGTCTCCTATTTAATGTTTATATCAAGAATGCAGTAATGAACCTTTGGGTTCCGTAAAATGTGGGGAGTTTCTTGGCTAGCTGAGAACCGATTAGCTTCTCAAGAAGGACTCTGCTTCGTGGAGTAAGTAAGTAAGTAAATAAGTAAGGAGTATTGTGACTGTCTGCTGAGGAATAAAGGATATAAAGTTTGAAGCTACATCTGGTGCAGAGATCTAGAAAACTCTTTGTATGCCTTTATGTTGTGATGTACAGTTTTATTTTTGAAATCATTTTTATTAATTGTATGTTTTTTTAAGGAACTGGAAGGTATCCGGGTAAAAGGGAAGGGTTGCCCTAAACCAATCAAAACATGGGCACAATGTGGTGTCAGCAAGAAGGAATTAGACGTGCTGAAGAAACAGAACTATGAGAAACCAACACCAATTCAGGCACAGGCCATACCTGCCATCATGTCAGGTAAGCACGCATGGATTTGGGTGAACTTTCAACATCATACAGGCATTCTTTATGAAGTTAAAGTTTTAGGGAAATGGTTCTGCCGTAGTTTATTTATATTGATGAAGAATTAATGAAATACATGTTTTTATTGACGGGCTAGTTATTTTATTAGTATCTTCAAGTAAGCCTGACACTTTCTGGCACCCTGGTAGAGGATACATGTGTTGAAGTAGCAGTGGCTGGGTTACAAAATGTAGAAAATCATGTAGTTTCTTTTTGAAGACTATCTATACTTCACTTCACACAGCAGGATGAATACCCTGTCTGACATGGAAGCTGTTTGTTCCACCCTGCTGTCCGATTGCTCTGTTTTAAGAATGATGTGGATGGTTGCATTGGAAATGTATTCAATCAGACAGCAGCATATAAGTTCAGAAAACAGTAGAAATGAAAATTTCATCCCTGTGATTGGAATATGCTTCAGAGGATAAACTTGTATCCTGCTTCAAGTGATGTTACCTTTATATTTGGTGAGGTGTGGAATCAAGTATCATCCTCTTTTACCAGGACTGGATGTCCTGTGACTGTCTTCGGTGTTGTGTCTTCTGCATTAGGCATCCGTGTTATATCTATGTCCTCATTTTCTTTCCTACTCCTTCCATCACTGGGTTTGTCGAGGTTGCTCTCCATCTCACGAGTATTATTTTTTTTTCTCCCCTCCCCCAAAGAATTGTATGCTTGAAGCTCTCCGAAAATGTTTTCCATACATAGTAAAGCAGTCCCGTTACAGGCCTGGAGTGGCCCAGAGGGTTCCAGGAAGTTAAGGTTCCCAGATTTCATGACAAAGGC
>Ga0099364_10014383_pt1 | contig 10537 bp, 11 predicted proteins | sample TergutTh196P3_FD_73070 | JGI IMG/M metagenome (GOLD analysis project Ga0099364, IMG submission 73070) | Microcerotermes parvus P3 segment gut microbial communities from Pointe-Noire, Republic of the Congo - Th196 P3 | ecosystem: Host-associated > Arthropoda: Insects > Digestive system > Gut ...
TGTCGCCGAACCATTTGGCGGTATCGACGCTGCTTTTTAGCGAAATTGTGGACGCGTCAAAGATAAGCCCGTCTACGACCACCCTCCTGGGCAGTATAGGCGCCCTACCCGCCGCAGTGGCCCCTATGTAGTCTACCGTCTCTAATTCAGCGGCGGCGCTACTAGAGTTCATCGCCTGTAATTCCATGGACTCCCCTATGTAGTCCTCCACCTCTAATTCCTCTTCTGCAGTGGCGCCTAAATAGTCTACTGCTTCAAATTCCTCTTCCACGGTAGCTCCTATATAGTCTACCGCTTCAAATTCCTCTTCCGCAGTAGCGCCTATATAGTCTACTGCTTCAAATTCCTCCGTAGCCACTGCTGTTATGCCCAATGCGGGCAACATTGTCAGGAGCATGACCACCGCCATAATGAAACTAATTCTCTTCTTCGATTGAAATTGCATTACAGAACCCCTCCCTTTTTGTCCAGTTTATTTGGTCGATATGTACGGGTAGTAATACCCGCAAAAAATGGAAATGTTTCGGTTTTAATCTATCATAATATATACAATATTGTCAAATATAATCATGGACATATGTCAAAATTATAAAAAAAATAAAAAAGAGGGGCATAGACAATTTTCAATGCTATCCCGATATCGGGATAGCATTGAAAATATACATTATTGATACAGTAAGCGGACATTTTAAACCAGATGCTAGTTCTATACCTAGTGTCCAAAACGCCTTTGATAATTTGCCCCCAAGTGTATTTCGTGGGGATTTTCAAGGTATAATACCTTATGGAAATTAGGAGGATTTTATGCAAAATAATTGGGGAGTATATCCATGGTTTTCAGAGGATGGTATTGACAAAATTCATCCAGATGACTTAGATAACTTTAAAAGAGAGTCTAACAACTGCAAAGTTTTTGAGTGCCTCGGAGAGGAACATCCGTTTATCATAATTAAGTACGGGGACAAATCATTTAGAGTTAAAAATGATGTATTTAGAAGCGTACCAGCTCCTAAATATCATATTGGCGATAGAGTGGAACTGTTGCAAAACTCTGTTTCCAACTTGGTTATTTCTGATATAATGTGGCACTATGAGAAGAAAGAGCATTATTACCATATAAGTGTGAATGGAAAGAAAAAATCTAAGAGATATTTTGAGGCCGAATTCAGAAATCCTTGATTTTTTGATTAACGCATATCCGATTTAAGTAAGGTTTTATCTTGATATATGTCTTCAATTTGCTATACTGTCTTTATAATGTTGGCATAAACCACGAGGGAAAGTACTTATTGCCCTGTCTCAGAGCACTAGACAACGGCGTAAATACGGACGATGAAAAACTTTATCCTGTACTAATGATAAAAAGGACAACAAGCGGGGGAAATCATAATTAATCATTTATAAAACTATAGACACAAGGAAGGTGCAAAATGAAAATTTCAATTGAAAATCTGGGAGTTATCAGGTATGCGGAGATTGAGCTGGGCAAATTTACTATAATATGTGGAATGAATAATCACGGCAAAACATATGTAACCTACGCCCTCTATGGTTTTTTACACTTTTGGAACAATTCCTTTGTGATCCCTGTAGATAAGGCTATACTGGAAAAACTACAAGACACAGGTATATGCAGCATACCTGTTCAAAATTACATTAATGACTTTTCTCTAATCATAGATATGGCGTGTGATAAGTATTCCAAGCAACTGGCATCTGTTTTCTCTGCACAAAAGAATAAATTCGAAAACGCCGCGTTCTCTATTCATGTCTCACCAGACGAAATAATGGTTATTGAGCGAATATATGAAGAAGGCATAAAGTCACCCAATACCAAAACAGGGCTTACTATTCTGAAAAAACCAAAAGATGATGCGTTGACCGTTACCCTTTTCTCAGAAACCAGCAAAATGGGAACAATCCCGGATTTCATCATAATTGAAGCAATAAGCGACGCGATCAAGGAAGTCGTATTTAGTTCCATATTCCCCAATGCTTTTATTGCTAGCGCTGAGCGAACCGGCGCCGCGATATTTCGCAAGGAACTCAACTTTGCACGAAATAAAATACTGGAAACAATTAGCAAAAAAGATACCGACATTGATCCACTATTCCTGTTAAGAAAAGGGAAGTCGGATTATGCATGGCCAGTGGATCATAATGTGGAGTTTGTTAGAAATTTAGAGTCTGTTTCAAAGCATGAAAGCGATGTTTTTTTATACTATAATGACATACTGCACCTTTTTTCCGATATTTTAGGAGGGGATTATCAAGTAACGGATAAAGATGAATTGTTATTCAGGCCACATGGCAAGAATAAAGCGAAGCTGAAACTCACAATGGATGAAAGCTCCAGTTCTGTACGTTCCCTACTGGATATTGGATTTTACTTGAAACATATCGCAAGTATAGGTGATTTGCTTATGATAGATGAGCCGGAAATGAACCTTCATCCAAACAACCAAAGAAAAATGGCGCGCTTATTGGCAAGCCTGATAAACTGCGGATTACGGGTATTTATCACAACACATAGCGATTATATCTTACGGGAGTTGAATAATCTTATTCTCTTGAATGGAAATAGCCCTCACCTCCAGGAATTAATGGAAAGAGAGAGGTATGTTAATGATGAACTGATTAAACCATCTGATATACAGATATATAACGCTGGTGAAGATTATACTTTACCTCCTGGTCGCCAACGCAAAGTTAAAGCCGAAACACTCACTCAAGTGCCTGTTGATGATAAGAACGGTATTGTTTCCAGTTGTTTTGACGATACGATAAATGAAATGAATCGCATAACTGATGAAATAATTTACGGGGGCTAAACTATGGGGGCTAATCGCGCGTTAAGAGAGTTGCTTGTTAATGATGCTATTCTTCAGCTTACCGAAAAGCATGGAAAAATGAGTTGTTTTTTACCAGAAGATAAAGCAAACTATGGGTTTGATTTACTAGGTCTGCCATGTGATGCGTTGATCATCAAATGTGATCGATTTCCGACGACAAAGAATGTATTCTTTAAAAGTGATAACAAGGAGTGTAAAAGAGCAGATTTTGTCCTGGTTTCAGAATCGGAAAAGGTGATAATGTTTTTTGAACTTAAGAAGTCGCAAAAGTCGGCAAAAGCAAATGATATAGTTGCGCAACTGAAAGGTGCTAAATGTGTGATGGATTACTGCGAATCCATTTCCTCGTCTTTTCTTGGGGAACATTGTATTTTTAAGGATTATATTTTTAAATACTATAAGGGTTTTGTCAACACTCCCCAAAAATATCCATTTGCAAAACAAAAAACCTCAAACAATACGCCCGAAACTGCCAGAACCCTTTCAGGCAGCTCTGCCTGGTTTGGTAAGTTGATGAAAGGGTAAAACAGGGGGCTTAATATGCCTACGATTGACCCAAAGGCGTTGATAAATCGTTTCTGTGAAGGGGCGATTAATAATCGCACCTACATGATAATCCTTTACTTGTTGGCATAGAATAAGCGTTTTTCTATGGTTATGACAGAAAAATTTATTGTCATGTCAAGTGATCTGGCATAGATAAAATATCCGTCTGTAAACAGACCAGACGAAATACGCACTAATTCTGATACAACAATAAATTTTTCTTTTACGCACAGTAAAGAAGAAGCGTCATATGAAAGTGTGTTTGTAGTAAAAGGCTAAATTCAACAGGCAATTATTGAGGTGTATCCATTAGTAACTTAGATTTTAATAACTGCAATAAAAAACAAGTTGTTTCGTTTTTATTCTGACTCCTGAATCCTGAATCCTGAATTCTTGCGGTCGGAGACAGCTTTAGTAAGAATAATAGATAGCGATATGTTGGTAATTTCTGGTGTGCATGTTGAATATTTTGTTTTGTTACTGTAGCTGTTGATATGAATATCTATAATGTGTCATTTGTTTTTTCTCTTGATGGACATCTTGTTGTTGGCTCTTTTAATTGTCCACGAGAGAATTTGGATGAAAGGAAACGACTGTTAGTTCATGTTCTTCAATATCATCGAAAGCGTCTACACCTCCAAAAAAACGTTCTGCACATCCACCTGCACGTAGAGTTGATAGAAAATCAAAGAAAGCTGCAAGGGAAGCAGCACAAAGAGCAGGTAAAGGAAAAAAGCCGATACATCATCCCAACGGAAAACACGGTCCACATTATCATCCAGACGTTGGACAACCAAAGACTCCAAATTCACCCTCCCCGCACGATCACTATAACTATCCAAAATGACAAATCACTTTGATTATACTATAATTATATCAAGAGGAGAAAACTATGATTAAGGAACTAGAGAGCTTATACAGTAAAATACTAGATAACCCATCTGTGCTGGAAGAAATATGCAAAGAAATCCCTAAATTTGTTTTTGCGTGCGATGAAAATGGCGATACTTTACTACACTATGCAATTTATGATAATGAATTTGAGTTAGTTAAGTTGCTATCAGAAAGTGGGGCATGCCCATTCGTTTATAATAATAACGCAGTTGATGCGATATCGCTCGCAGCCGGGAATGATAATGTTGGTATTTTGAAATTCTTAACAGAACAATATCTTGTTGGTATAGGTGAAAACACGATGTGGAGTATGTTAGTACAAGCATCATCCAATGGTTTGACAGATAATGTGCGTTTCTTGCTTGAAAAAGAATTCTATAAAGATAAACTCTTTGAAGGAGATGACCCTCTAATATTCTGGGCACTGCAATCTGAAAACCTTAAGTTGATAAAATTACTAATTGACAATAAAATACCGCTTGATTCACGAGAAGATGGTGAAACGCCGCTACATGCTGCCGCCGCCGCAGGATACTTGGAAATTGTTGAGCTAATGTTAAATTGCGGAATAGATGTTAATGCTAAAACAAATGATGGCAGCACTCCGTTAATGCTAGCAAGTGCTTATGATAATACTGATGTGATAAGACTGTTAATTAGGAACAAAGCAGATGTTAACGCTTCTGACAATACTGGTGTTACTTCATTGTTTTGTGCAGTTGAACAAGGGCATATTGAATCTGTAAAAATACTGCTTAAAAATCATGCATTAACAAATGTATGTGATATGAATAATAACCATATAGATTTCTATATTCAGAAGGCTGAAGACAAAGAAGCTCAGGATACAATGAAAAACTTGATCAATCTTTATCACCAGAGCAAATGAATGTTATTGTGTTCAGGTAAGGAAAAGAGCGTATGGATTATTTTGTTTTGGAACAATTAGATTATATTTCAATTAACGCCACTAAAACGAGCAAGACAAAAGATGCTGTTTTATACAAAACAAGTGAAATTAGCAAACTATCTAAATTTGACTATATTCACAAGGAAAGCTTAATAAGCGAAAGGGTGAAACAGCTATTTGAAAGATATTCACCGCAGAATTCAGGATTCAGAAGTCAGAATAAAAACGAAACAACTTGTATTTTATTGCAGTTATTAAAATCTAAGTTACTAATCACTGCCGCCATATTCGCCTGGCATTCCCGTTGTGCCCCATATGCATAGCGTCTCACGCATAAACTGAGCCACGTCTATTTCGTAAACCCTTTCGAGCAGCGCGTCAGAAATGGTTTCGTGCGCCGCGCCGCAGGCCTCGACGCGGCCGTTCTTCATCACCATAATGTCGCCGCCAAGCCGCACCGCAAGGTTGATGTCATGCAACACGCCAATAACGGCGCGGCAGCCTTCGTTTGCCCATCGCTTTATGTACTCAATGAACTCGATTTGGTATTTCAAGTCCAAGTGGTTTGTCGGCTCATCAAGAAGGAGAATCTCTGGCTCCTGCGCCAGCGCCCGGGCGAGGAACACCCTCTGGAGCTGCCCGCCCGACAGCCTTGTTATCTCTTTGTCCCTTTCGCCCGACAGCCCAACGACGTCGATGCAGTGTTGCGCGTATTCCTTATCCTTAGTAGCCGGCAACCCGAGAAAGCTGTCCTTAATGTGTGGGTAACGCCCCATCAGAACCGTTTCGAACACAGAATAAGAAAAATATACGCTTGTTATCTGGCCCAACATGGCGACCTTCAAGGACAACTCTTTGCTGTTCATTTTTCGGACTGGTTTTCCATCAATTTCGATCTCCCCCCGCGACGGCAGAAGGCTAGCAATAACTTTTAGTAGTGTAGTCTTGCCACAGCCGTTTGGCCCAATGATCGACAGGCTCTGGCCGCGCTCCACCTCCATTGAGATATCGTGGATGACGTCGCCGCCGTTATACCCCGCGTATACATTTCTGAGAGACAGCATAGCCACTCCTTTCTTAACTTAACTATTGCCCAAGTCATTTCTCAACGGCCCCTGAAGTATACATAGGCGAAAAACGGCGCTCCGATAATTGCCGTCACCGCGCCTACGGGAAGCTCGTGCGGCGATATAATAGTTCTTGCGATAAGGTCGCAAACCACCATAAACGATCCCCCGAATAAGAACGACATTGGGATCACATACCTGTGCGACGAACCAAATAACCTCCTCACAATATGCGGCGCGACAAGATCAACAAAACCAATGACCCCGACAAATGCAACAGCGCTGCCCGTAAGCGCCGCCGCACCCATAAGCAGTCTCCATTTCATGCTCCTTAGGCTGACCCCGATGGCCATCGCTTGTTCTTCGCCGAACGTCATGATGTCAAGCTCGCTATTGTAGCGCAACACAAAAAGCGTCAGCACGGCGGCTATGGGCGCAAGAATAGTGGCGGCTTGCCAGCCGCCAGACGAAAAACTGCCCATCAGCCAGAATATAAGCCGCTGCATATGTTCCCGCTGCAATGCTAACATAAGCGTTGAAACCGCGCTAAAAAAGAGGGAGAATACCATGCCTGTCAGAATTATTGTATTATTGTCCATCTGCCTGTTGAGCCGCGAGGCAAAAGCCACTGAGACGAATATTGTCATAAGTCCAAATATAAAGCCCATTGCCGCTTGTGTGAACATATTCAGCACTGGCAGCGTCACTCCGAAGAGTATCACAATCCCAGCCCCGAGGGACGCCCCTGACGACACGCCGAGGGTGTACGACGAAGCTAGCGGGTTCCTAAGCGCCGACTGCATCACCGCTCCGCTCACCGACAAAGCCCCGCCAACAATATACGCCAAAAGCACGCGCGGAAACCGCGTATTCCACAGGATCGCAACCGACGTGCCGCTAATCTCCGGCGAAAGCTCCAAGCCAAGCATTTTATGTGCTATGATATTCAAGGCGTTGCCGGGCGGTATATAAACACTGCCGAGTGCAGCCCCAAGCATCAGCGTTGCAATGCTTATAAATACTACCGCCGCTATTTTTGCCCTCATGACTCGAACACGCCAGGGTATATAGCCGCCGCCATCTCGCGCAGAGCCAAAACGATATTATTGCTAGGCCGATTGCTCGCGTCCGTGTCAATATAGTACACGTCGCCTTTTTGGACAGCGGCAATCGAGTTCCATCCGGGCCTAGACACAATATCCCCTACCGGGTCATCAATGTAGTTTACGCTTGTGAGGATAACGTCGGGGTTCACGTCAAATATGACTTCTTCCGATACGGCAATCCAGCTTTCCCGCTCGCTAAATATGTTTTCTGCGCCAATAATCTCAACAAGCTCAAATAAAAACGAGTTTGCCCCAAAACTAATTAAATACGGCGGGGCACTCAGCTCAAAATAGACCGTTTTCCTATCTGTTATCGTTTCGCCGATTTGACGCATCCGGTCAATCTCCGCCAACATCTCGGCAACAATCCCCTCACCTTTTTCGCGAACGCCCAACGCAACAGAGATAGCTTTGATGTCCTCCGTAATCGCCGCGACGCTCTCGCTCGTTGGCACGTAGAAAACACAAGCCCCAGCGTCTTTGATTGCCCCGTACTGGTCAAGGCTACCGAATGCGCTCATCCCCGCCACAAAGACGACGTCAGGCTCAAGGGCAATCATTCTCTCAGCGTCCGGTGCCATCATGTCAAACAGCGGAATTTCGCCTCTTAGCCCCGCTACGTTGCTAGAATACTCGTCAGCCGCGACTATCATGTCTGCCAAGCCGAGTGCAGAGATAATTTCAGTGTTCGACGGCCCCATCGAGATCACCCTCTCGATTTTGTCAGGCAGGGTAACCGGGTTGCCCTCCCTATCCTCGGTAACACTCTCCCCGGTACCACTACCCTCGGTAGCACTATCCCCGGTAACACTATCCCCAGCACCACTACCCTCGGTAGCACTATCCCCGGTAGCACTATCCCCGGTAGCACTTTCCACAGTAACACTTTCAACAGCAACACTTTCCCCTGCAACCGTCTGGCCTGATAACGATTCTTGGGGCCGGCTGACACAAGCAACCGTACCCACCAGCATCGCTGCCGCCAAAAATAATGCAATGATCTTGATTTTTCTTTCGCTTTCGCTTTTGCTTTTGCATTTGCTTTTGATTATGCTTTCGATTTCGCTTTTGCTTTCGCATTCGCTTTTACTTTCGCCTATTACCCTCTTACATTCACCCAAACTAGTTCTTTTCATCAAGCAACCCCTCTCTTTCATACCCGAAGACGAAAAAAACAGCCCGCAGACTGCTTCAACCACACCTGTGCCGGATACGGGGCTTGCCCCATGTCCGGCTTTCAGCAAACTGAACCACCGCAGCAACTGAGCCACACACAAACAGGTATCCTGACTTAAGATCGCCGCTTTGCGCGCCTTCTCAGCATGCTGCCAATGGCGTTTCGCGCAAAACTCCCTATACACAGTGACGGGTTCGCTCCGGATTTGCACCGGATTCCCTGATTTGTCCCTCTCGGGAACTTGTGTCTGACATTATTTAGTTTTTTCGGCTCGGCAACCCAAACCTCCCAGGTGCCTCAAACCGCCAGTCCTTACGGGTGCCTTAAACCACCCAGTCATTCCCGGCATCTCAAGTTATCACACAGAAACCACTGTTGTCAAGTACCGCCCCCGGCTCTGGTATCGCAAAGTCATGAATTGTCATGAATGGTTACTGGTCACGGAGTGCTTGTATTTTGCACATAAATGCCAACATCGCTTGTAGGGGCGGATTCAATATCCGCCCGTCTGAGCGGATTCAATATCCGCCCGTTTGAGCGAATTTCATATCCACCCGTCTGAGCGAATTCCATATACGGGCGGATATGGAATCCGCTCCTACGCATGAACATCGGTTTTACGCATGCGGGCGGATATTGAATCCGCCCCTACAAACGAAATTTTGTTCGAAATTGTAAATTTATCAATACCCTACAAACGAAATTTTGTTCGAAATTGTAAATTTATCAATACCCTCTGAATTGTAACCACGAATCCTCAATGAATTGTAACCACGAATCCTCAAAAGGAATAAATGTAAATACAACCTATCTTGCAAACCCCTCGAATCCCAACGCTTTTAGGGTTGCTTCCACTGGATCCATATATGTGGAGTTTGATGTTCCTACAAGTTCTATTTATCCAGCAGGTAACGCTGGCTGGGGGCAAGTTGCTTTTTACATGCGACTTAGTAGCGAAGCCGCCGCTTCGTCTAAAAACACTGTTACCGCAGGGTGGAGCTGCAACACGCTCGCTGGACACATTGGGTCGACAGGGCCAAGCAACATGCTTTTTACTGCTTTTGCTTTTGCTCCTCCGGTTGCAATCAACACAACCGCCTTCGCTTTCATGATAGGCCCTATCCCCATTGTCATTGCCGTTTTGGGAACATCTTCTTCCTTTTCAAAAAACCTTGTGTTGGCCTTAATTGTGCTTTGGGTTAGCTCCTCAATGTGCGTCCCGAAAGGAAAAACATCGCAGGGTTCATTGAACCCTATGTGACCGTTTTCTCCTATCCCGAGAATTTGCAGGTCTATCCCCCCCGCCTTACTAATCGCTTCGTCGTAAGCAGTACAATCACCTACCCAATCATCCGAAACCGGGTTTGGGACATGTACGTTCTCCGGTTTAATATTTACCTTCGAAAACAAGTTGTCGTACATAAACCTATAATAGCTTTGTTCATTGGAACGGCTGATCCCTACATATTCGTCTAGGTTAAAAGAACGAACCCTGTCAAAATCAATTATACCCTGCTCATATAGCTCAACCAGCGATCGATATACGGGCAATGGCGAAGAACCTGTCGCCATTCCAAGCACGCAATCGGGCTTTTCGATTATTCTTGCTGCGAACAATATGCCTGCCGCTTTCCCTAATTTTTCCACATCATCGTAAATAAGAATTCTCATGAAATGCCCCCCACTCAAAATCGTTTGCTATATGCGTTATGCTTTTGTTCTTGTGGCTTGCCACGATATGCGTTGTCACCAAAAATAACATTCTATTGTCAACAACGTGTATTATTTCACATATTACGCATACATGCAACACCCGATACGAGAATACAAGAATGTATTTTACGCATTTCGTACCTGTTCAGAATCCCCACTTTGTCATTGCGAGGAGCGTAGCGACGAAGCAATCTAGTCTGTGAAATCTCTGTTTTGCTGTATTTTCCCGTTAATTCGGTGCCTGGATTGCTTCGCTTTGCTCGCAATGACGG
>Ga0099364_10014384_pt1 | contig 10537 bp, 9 predicted proteins | sample TergutTh196P3_FD_73070 | JGI IMG/M metagenome (GOLD analysis project Ga0099364, IMG submission 73070) | Microcerotermes parvus P3 segment gut microbial communities from Pointe-Noire, Republic of the Congo - Th196 P3 | ecosystem: Host-associated > Arthropoda: Insects > Digestive system > Gut ...
CGCCTTGACTCGCTTGTCCTCCGGCGTCAGACCGGCGTAGATCATACTCTTGAGTCCGGCGTAAGTCATCGAACCGTAACTGCGAAGCGCGGTGCCAGCCGGGGCGTTCCCGCCGCTGCTTGTTTCCTCGACGACCGGCGTGTAGACGAAGCCGCCGTCGGAGTCCTTCGCCGCAAAGGGAAGCGTGTTGTGCTCCGACTCCAACTTCTGGCAACGCGAAATGAATACGAGCGCTTTCTGAATTGCCGGATCGTCAGCCGGACGACCCGCTGCGCGGAGTGCCTCCACGAAATAGTGCGTGTTCGACAAATCCGGTCGCCGTCCGCTGCCGTAACCGGAACCGCCGTAAGAAGGATTGTCCCGTTCGATGCCGTGTTCCTCCGCAAACTGTTCTTTGATGAGATATTTCTGGGCCTTGGCGAGGAGTTCGTCATACGGCCCGGTTTTCGAGTTGTTCGCTTTTTTGATCGCTTCATTGGCGGCGGCAAAGCACATTACGGCGAGGCAAGTCTCATAGTTTTGGAAAAAACCGTCCTTTGTGTAGACGCCGCCATCGTCACGGACCGCTTTCTTGAGGAATTCAAACCCCTTGGCGACCATCGGATCGTCCGGTTCGACACCGGCATCGAGCAGTCCGCAGAGAACGACGGTTGTCGGTCCGATTCCGGCTTGCGGCGAGAAGGCTCCGTCCGGCGCCTGTGCCGAGCGAAGGAAGGCGATTGCCTTTTCGATGGACTTTTGACGGACCACCTCGGTCTCTTGGCCAATGGCAATCGCCGTAAAAACAAACAGCAACGGAATGAGTAACAGTTTTTTCATGGGATTTTCCAAAGGGTAGGAAGTTACGGAGCCGCTATCGTAAGCGTCATGCAAGTCGCCCGCATTGTTTCATCGTTGGCAAGAAAAACAGATTCATCAAGACCGTCCGGCATATGAGTCAAAACTGCTGATGCCTCGACAATCTTTTGTAGAATGATTTTATCACGTTTAAGCATGACTCTGCTCCCTGCCCGTTTGGGCTTTCTCCCATTATACCACAAAAAAACAAAGGCCGGAACGGAGCACAGCGCAATGACGGCACCATTTAGCCGGTACCATGGCGTAACGAGTCGGGGCCGTTGAAAGTTCAAGACTCTCATGCTGAAGCCCCAGTACAGCCTGTCTGATGAACAAACCGAAATGCAAATTCAAGACCGCTCCCTCCTTCCGCGACGTTCCTAGTTTGACATTTTCTGACCGCGCTCCCGACACAAAGACGATCCTGCGTTTGGGGTTTGGTCGGTTCCGGGGGGGAATCCTCTCAAATCTCCCCCCGGCCTTTTTTCTTTTTCCGCGTGCCCCCGCAGTTGCCTTTTCAGAGGAAATGCTGTAGAATAGCGAGTTCCAGCCGTGTTTTTGCCAACAACAATTTTCATTGACTTCGATGCCATCGCATCGGGGAGAATCAACGTGGCGACCTCGAACGAACTCAACCAACTGACGGTCCGGGAACTTGCGTCAATTGCCAAGGAGCTTGGCATCGGCGGATGGCACGAAATGAGGAAAGACGAATTGGTCCGTGCCCTTGTTCTCAAATCACGAACAAAGGCCGGCTCCGGCCCGTTGAAGGCGCTTCTTTCCGTTGCGTCCAAACTGTCGAAAACATCGGCGGGGGCCTCGAAATCGGCCCCGAAAGGCGGGGGGGGATCAACCGCGTCGGCAAAAGAAAAGAGGAAGGAATCTCCCCATCGTAAAGAAGCGGTCCAAGTTTCGCCGAAAGCGACTCTTTCACCGAGAGCGGTGCCGGTCGACATTGGATTGACCTCGGCGGAACACAAGCAGAGCCGTTTGGTGCTGATGATTCGTGACTCTTATTGGCTCCAAGCCTACTGGGAAGTCGACGCGAAAGCCGTCGAGCGAGCCAAGGTTGCTTTGGGGCCGTTTTGGCATACGGCAGTTCCGGTTCTGCGTCTTTTTCGTCTGGAATCGGACGGAGCGACGAATCCCCGGCGTCGTTTTGTTCGGGACGTCAACATTCACGGGGGTGTGAACCATTGGTACATCGATGTGACCGATCCGCCGTCGACGTTTCAGATGGAACTCGGCTATCTTTCCCGGGAGCGCAAGTTCCATCCGGTCGTTTCAAGCAACAACGTGACGACGCCGCAACGTCAGATTCATGACGATCGGGTTCAAAATGATCTGGAGCGGCTGGATGGAAACTGGCGCGGGGTTGATGCAGATATTGAACGAATTTTCAAATTAAGCGGCGGGCTGGAAGGAAACAACCGCGAGTTGAAGGAGGTTTTTGAAAAAAAGCTGCAACGTCCGATGTCGGCATCGTTACTCTCCCGGTTTCGGGCATCGCAACAGGGCGCCGGATCCGAAAAAACACGGCGAAACTTTGATTTTCATGTCGCTGTCGACATTATCATTCACGGCAGAACCGATCCGAGCGTTCAAGTCAGTATTCGTAACGAACCGATCTCGGTCGCTGCCGACGGCTCCTTTTCCGTTCGGTTCTCGCTGCCGGAAAAACGGCATGTCTTTCCCATTGATGCCGAAGGAAGCGACGGTGTCGAAACCCAACGAGTCATCCTCGCCGTCGAACGAAACACGAAAATCCTCGAAACCCTCTTCCACGAACCCGATGAGGATGAATAGCTTGGTTCGTGGGCGATCCTCTCTCATCAAATCACGAGCCGCGCCCCATGGAAACCGTCAACGGTATTGAGCGATTGCCCGAACATTTGAGGGGCGGAGCCGCCAGCTTGGGAAAGTTCGATGGAATGCACCTCGGACATTCGCAAATTCTGGCCCAATTAAAGGAACACGCCGAGCGACGCGGAGTGCCGTCCGTCGTCCTAACGTTTGATCCGCCGCCGACGGTGTTGCTCCGGTCGCCTCCCGTCCAGCCGCTCTGTACGCTGGAACGCAAAATCGAACTGCTCCGCGACTTCAATCCTGATGCCCTTGTTATTATTCCGACGACGCCCGACTTTCTCCGCCAAAGCGCCGAAACTTTTTTCTTTGAAACGGTCGTCGAAAAACTCCGGGCAACGGTCGTTGTCGAAGGCGAAAATTTCTCCTTCGGACACGAGCGGAGCGGCAACGCCACGGCGATGCTATGTTTCGGCAAACAGGTTGGAATCGACATCGATTTGGTCGAATCGGTCCGAATCGACGAAAAAATCATTTCGAGCAGTGAAATCCGCCGCCGACTGCTCGCAGGTGACATTCGCGGTGCCAACGCCATGCTGACGAAGCCGTACCGGTTGAGTGGCGACGTCATTCACGGCGAACACCGGGGGCGAACGCTGGGGTTTCCAACGGCAAACCTCGGCGATGTCCAAACGCTCATTCCGAAGCCCGGAATTTACGCAACGTCGGTCCAAGGGGAGGACGGCGAATATCTTGCCGCAACGCACATCGGAGCGAATCCGACCTTCGGAGAGACGGCCATGAAAATCGAATCTTTCCTGCTTGATTTCGATGGCAACCTCTATGGAAAAACGTTGCACATCGATTTTCTCGATCATCTACGGGACGTCGTCCGTTTCGAGAACGTCGATCAACTCCGCCGACAGATGGAACACGACGTCCGCCAAGTCAGGGCGACTCGCTTTGGGCTCTGACGATTTGAACGAAAATCTCAATGTTTTTCGACGGCGTCTCTGCGGGAAGAGCGCAACCGGCTCCAATGACGAGGCCGCCATCGGTAAAACAGTCCAAGGCCGCTTGCGTGCTCTGTCGGACCGTCACTTCGTCGCCGTGACAAAAGACGCCGGACGGATCAATGATCCCGAACACGACCGACCGGTTTCGCATCGTCTTTGCCGCCTGGGAAATGTTCGTCTTGTAATCAATTTCGACGCCGCTGAAACCGTTCTCGGCCCATGAATCGAGAATCAAATCCGTTTTGCCACAAATATGGCAAACGGTCCGGATCCCTCTTTCCACCAGATCATCGACCAAGCGTTTCTGGAACGGAGCGACGAATTTTTGATACATCTTCGGCGAAATCAGATCGGGACTGCCCATACTGTCACCGAAACTGGTTGCGTCCGCTCCGGCTTCCTTGACCATTAAATGGAACTGAAAATGCACGTCGTAACATCGGTCGATCAATTGCAACAATAATTCGGTCATTGATTCGTCCGTCATTGCCGTCATCATATTGGTCAAACCAAACACGGCGGCGGCGAGGCTGAACGGTCCCTGATCGGCGTTACCCCGAAGGAACAGTTCGCCGCCTACCTTTCGATGAATCAGCCGAATCGCTTCCAGATAAATTTGGATGCGTTCATCGGTCTTGAGTTTTGCCGGATCGACGCTTTCGATGACTTCTTCGACCCGGTCGGAGATCGGAGCCGTAACTTTAGCGGGAATATCGTCCGGAAACTCCGTCTCGGCACCCATTGCGTGGGCTTCCAGAGCGGTATCGACATCGGTAAGGATTCCGTCGAGACCGTATTTCAGTGACGCATCGACGAAGGCACGAGCTATGTTCTCCGGCTTGCTGCGGAACTGCTTCATTGTCAGTCCGGCTTCCCGCGCCGCCGGCATGAAATTATGTAACATAATCGGCACCCGGTCGACCGGTTGCCACGCAAGCGTTCGATGAATACGTTCAAAGCCGTTCATAAGGTTGTAGGACGATGATTTTTGTAACATTCCAAGGCGGCAAAGACGACTTCGTGAGTCCGCACGGCGTCGTCCAAATTGCAATGGGACTCGACATCGTTGGCGATGCAGTCGATGAAATGGTCGATCTCCGCTTGGAACGGATGGTGCGAAACGTTACTGGAATCCGGGCAGATCGTCGGCAGTTCGATCCAGTCGCTTTGGCCGGGAAAAGTTTCCGACCAGATTTTATTGTCAACGGCGGTTCCCCGGTCGCCGAATATCCGTATCGGAAAACGGTACGGCATCACGCACTCGGCGTTGACGCAAATTTTTGCCTGAGCCCCGTTGTCGAATTTGATGAGAATGACTTCGAGTCCGTCGTATTCCATCGGCGGAGCGTCGTCAATCCAAGTGTTGGTAATCGGATTATACTCACGGGTTTTGCCTTTGCGGAAACCGCCGCTGGTTGCGTAGACTTCGATGGGAATGGCCGCTTTGCCGTTTTCGGTCGTTGCGAGCCAACGAGCGGCGTCAATGGCGTGGCAACCGGCAACCAGCGAAGCGCTAACGCCTTGTTCCAGCGTCCGTGCGTCGTTCCAGCCGCCCCACCAACTGCCGTTGTAACTCATATAGTCGACTTCGACATAGTACGGTTTGCCGAACACGCCGTCGACGAGCATTTTCTTGAGCAGAACGAGCAGCGGATTCCAGCGGAGCACGAAACTGACGACGGTTTTGATCTTTGCCGAGCGGACGGCGTTTTGCATCGTCCGCAGTTCGTCGAGCGTCGTCGCCGCCGGTTTTTCGATGACGATATGCTTTCCCGCTACCGCAATTTGTACGACGTTTTCGCAGTGAACGTGTTGTGGTGTGCAAACGGAAACGGCATCCAAACCGGGATGCCGAAGCGCTGCGGCCAAGTCGTCGTAAAGCCCGACGTCTTCGAGTCCGAGTTCATCGGCAAGGCTTGCGGCTCTTTTCAGGGACACGTCGTTGACGGCGACGATCCGGCAATCCGATCTGTTACGATAAGCTGCCGCGTGTTGCCGTGCCACCCAACCGGCACCGTTGATTAAAATTCCGTACATGGCAGAAGTTAGAGGGTTAGCCGCCCTACCCTGCGGGGCGATTGATCTGTCGTTCAAATCCGTGCTTGGCGAGGGATTTTCAGAGAGGTTCATTTCATCGGAAATTGCGTAACTCCGGGAGTGAAACCGGGATAGGTTCCGTCGGCGTTGGGAACGACCGGCGGAAGCGTCTCCCAAGTGATTTCGTCGGGAGAGGCCGGTCCGATGACGTATTCCGAATTCATCGCCTCATTCCATGTGATCGGCATTCCGGTGTAACACGCCCCTATCGCCATAATGGCCATCAGCGAGGAATGGGCCATGTATTGACCGTTGTTGATCGGCTTGCCGGAACGAATTGATTGGAGCAACGCTTGCTGTTCCAACAGGAATCGCTTTGACGGACCGTCGGGAAATTTCCATATCGGCGTTCGATTTCCATCCAGTTTGTTTAGTCGATACTGCATCAAAGCGCACATTCCTTTTGTCCCAAAATAGTTGGAACTGAGATGACTGTGCGTTCCGTTCTGTTGGCGGCAATACGCATGAAGGCGAACTCCATTGGCGTATTCAAACACCATCGCATGGTGATCCCAGATTTGGCCGTCGTCGGGACCGAATCTTGTCTGGCGTCCGCCGGTTCCCCAACAGGTGATGGGCGTTTCGTCTTTCATCGCCCATGACGCCTTGTCGACGTGATGGACGAGATTCAAGCCGGGCAAATCGGCGGAAAGCCACGTGAAATTGAACCAATTATCGACCTGATATTGCATTTCCGTCTGCTCCGGCCTTCTTTTCCGGCTGCGAAGACTTCCCGTATTGCATATTTCTTCCAATGAGACGATTTCTCCGATTTCGCCGTCGTGGACCCTTTTCATTGTTTCTATCGCACCGGTGTCATAGCGCCAAGCGAGACCGGAAACGACGGAGAGATTTTTTTCCTTTGCGAGCGCCGCCGCCGCAAGAACCATTCGAACGCCGGGACTGTCAACGGCATGGGTCTTTTCGCAAAACGTGTGTTTGCCAGCCTCAATACTCGCTTTGAGGTAGTACGGATGAAAATAAGTCGGTGCCGCAATCAGGACGACGTCGACCTCCGTTGCGAGGAGTTTTTTATAAGCGTCGAATCCTTCGAAAGATCGTTCCGGTGTTACGGTAATTCTTTCACCGAATCTTTCACGAAGACCGGCAACACTGCGGAGTCGTCCGGAAAAGACGTCGGCAACAGCGTACAGTTCGGTGTGCGGGTCGGCATTAAGGGCGTCGATTGCCGCTCCGAGTCCTCGTCCTCCGCATCCGATGAGACCGATTTTGAGAACGTCGCGGCCTGCCGCGTGGACCCGTTGCGGCATTATGGGTGACGTGAGCGCGGCTCCCACCAGAGCGCCGCTCGTTTTGAGAAAATCACGACGATGGGTTTGGGGCATGGGCATCTCCTTTGTTAGGCAAAATAAAGAAAAAGAATCAAACACGAAAATCGGGCACGCATACAAGACTTTGTGTGGAATTTTCCGCTGAATAACTTCATCCCGGAAGGCCATCATCGTTCTAACCCTGGCGTGTTACACTGTCAATGGCCAATAACCAGATGTTTCCACGGCACCCGTTCTTACCGCAGTCGGGACCACAGGTCCCGGCTCGGAAAGACGGTCGCGAAAGGTCCTTGCGACCGCAGGGCGCAGTTCGTTACGCACCGAAATATTCGTCGATGAACTTGGAGTATTCTTCGAGAGTCTGGTTTCCTGCGGTCGCTTCAACGGAAATCCAACCGGAGTAGCGGATTTCCTCCATTGTTTTCCGCACGTTTTTCCAATCGACGGTTCCCTGGCCGATCGGCGCCCAATTGCCGGGGCCACCGCCGCGTTTGCCCTTGAATTCAGTAACGGTAAAGTCCTTGAGGTCCAACTTGACAATCGAACGACCGAGAGCCTTCAGCCATTCTTCACAGCGTGAATACTTGGTGTGATTGCCAAGGTCGAAATGCGGCTTGACCCACGGACTATCAAAAGAATGGACAAAGGCCGCAAAAAATTCCGGCGTACACCAAAGATTGTTCCAAACGTTTTCGATTCCGATAATGACGCCTTCTTTGGCGGCGGTCGGAATCAGCATCTCGACGGCTCGAATCGAACATTCCGTTGCCAGATTCTGCGCTTTGATGTAGTCGGCGAAAGGGGCATTGTCTCCGGCGGCGACGGTTTTGACCATCAATGTTTTCGGATCGAAGTCGATCTCAAAATCCCACGGATCGGGCATCTTTATTCCTCCGCCGAGCCGGTCTGGAACCAAGAGAACGGAACTTCCGCCGCTTGCCGCTGCGGTACGAAGCGACTTTTGGCCGGACTCAATGTCGGCAACGACCTTTTCTTTGTCGGGATTGCTCGTGTTCAACCAGCCTCGTACCGTTGCATGGTAGCGCAGCCCATGCTTTTCCAGCATGAGTCGCATTGTTCTTGCTTCGTCGATGGTGATGTCCCAGTTCCAAGGCATGACGCCGTCGAAACCGGCTTTTTTGAGCTCCTCGCAGTAGGCGTCGTTCAGCGTCGAAAGTTTGTTGGACGGAATGTACATTGCCTTGTTCAGCGGCTGCCAAGTCCAACCGTTTGCGGTGGCACCTTCGGCGGCAACGCTGTTAACCGCCGAGGAAAGTCCACCGGCTGCAATTGCTGCCGCTGCGGCGCCCAAAAATTGTCGTCGGGAAGTGTTCATTTGCATGTGAGCCTTTCGTGTTAAGGGTGAAAACCTGACACTGGTACATGAAAGTAGCCGATCCGTCCCGAAAAGGCAAGAGACTATCCCTTATCCTTTCAGGGCGGACGTTCGGGGTTATCATAACCTTTTTTACAGACCTTGGCGTTCAAAATTGTGCTTAGCACGTTTTTTCAGGAGTTCGCCCAAAGAGCCGGAGGCGGATCGGGACTCCGTTCAACCCCCGGACAAAGGCGCCGGAATCGCGACCAAGCTACGGAATCGTCACGGTTTGACCATCGTTGACTTGAGCGAGGCGCATGAGGATGGGGTCGACTACCGTTGTTGCTGAAAGACTGAACACGGAGCCGTCACCCATCAAAAAATTGCAAACGCCCGGATGCGCTCCGCCAAACCGTAATGGATCAGCGGCCCGTCGTTTATCGCAGCGCAAGCTCCCTGTTGGTCCAGCGTACAGAGCGGAACAGCCACGTTTTTCGCTGGGGAAAGGCGGTTGCCCGACCATCCGTAAACGATCCGTACGGTCGCAACGGACGCGGCATCTCCTCCTGCAAGATAAGAACAATCGTCCCCGTAGTTAAGAACTCCACCGGCAGAGGTGCCCACAGGACAACGACCGATTTTTGCGAGCGGAATGTGTTTTTCGCCGATAAAAATCTGGTTGCTCAATCCATCGGAAACCCACGCGAAAGTGTCCCGTGGGGTCCAGTTGTTTCCCTGTTCAATGAGAGGGGGCCAAAAGGGACCATTATGCGCCGGTACATTGCTTTGGAGGCTCAACCCCCACCAACCGCCGGAGGGGAGCGATTGATCCCGGTAGGCGATCATTGCGTAATCTCCCATCGGTCCTGGCTGGAGATCGTACCACTGTGCCAAACCAGGTCCGCCGCCGTCTTTGTCCGTCACTTGGACTCCGGCGCGACGCGAGGGACATTTCATAAACGGTACCGATCCGAACGCTTTGCGGTCCTCTTCTCCCAAGTAATGGTCTCCGGGGGATTGCGGGGAAGAAGAGACGTCATTCCACCATCTTTTATCGAATCGTTCGAGTAGTCCGTGTGCCTTCATTTTTTCATAAAGTGCGCTCTGTTCGGCAAACGGAAAAATCATCACGAACGCCGAAGCTCCGGCGCCGTCCTGCATGTAGCACGGTGGAAGCCCACGCATGGTGTCGTGGAAGTTGTGAATCCCCAAACCGATTTGTTTGAGGTTATTGCCGCACTGCATTCGTCGTGCCGCTTCCCGTGCCGCTTGAATCGCCGGGAGCAATGCGATAGCCGGGCGGATAACTGCGGGCAGCATCCTCCGGCGAGTCGAAACCGATTGAAAAGATGAGGGGCGGCGTCTCTTGGGCTGCCATTGGAAACTTTTTGATGACCATGATTTCCGATTGGTCGTTGGAAAACAATGGTTGAATCGTAAAGACCGGTACAACCAAAAGAATGGTGAAGAGCGAGCGTTTCATGGAGCTGGAAAGGCAAAGGGAAAAGGGGATGGTTCATCGCGCCGTCCGAAAATGTCGGATTATTGACGATACACCGCCTATCATCGCCGTTTTTGCCGACCCTGTCGTTCAACTCCGTGCTTAGTACAAGATTGTATCAGCGTCCGGGCCCACAGGTCCCGGCTCTTTGTGACGTATGATTCGCCAAAGAACTGCGCTTTGGGTTGTTGGAGGACCGAAAGAGCCGTCATTTCGCTTCGCTCCATTCCGGCTTTTGTTTTTACGGCACATTTTGCAACAGCCGGAATGGAGCGAAGCGAAATGACGGAGCAACGGAAAATCCGAACCCATTCTTAATACGCTCTAAGGGGAGGCTTTGACCCGATTTCAGGGTGTTCCTCCAACGCACAATGTCTTCAACGCGAACAGCGCACAAGTTCCGGGAAAAGCGCAACCTCTCCGTTTTTTTGCGTACTTCGCGCCGCAAAAAACCGGGCCGACACATCAACCCGGTTCCAAGGTAACGGAGTTTTTATTTCGTCGCGGCGTATTTTTCGAACGCTTGAGCGATGTCGGCGCCTTCACGATGGAACAGCACCCGATAACGGACAGTGAACGACTCGCCTTTTTGGAGAACGAGTTCGCCGACTTTTTCCGTCTTCTTCTCAAAGTCGTGGATCCCGAACGGATTGGCCGCAAACAGGCCGTAAGT
>Ga0099364_10014385_pt1 | contig 10536 bp, 7 predicted proteins | sample TergutTh196P3_FD_73070 | JGI IMG/M metagenome (GOLD analysis project Ga0099364, IMG submission 73070) | Microcerotermes parvus P3 segment gut microbial communities from Pointe-Noire, Republic of the Congo - Th196 P3 | ecosystem: Host-associated > Arthropoda: Insects > Digestive system > Gut ...
GCCGGGCCGACTCCCCTGCTATTTTCTGAAAAACCATGGGTGGGCTGGAGTATGACCGGTTCTGATTGTCCTTTAAGGATGACTTTTACTTCACCGCCAAACTGGTTGGGATCCGGAAGATATAAAATTCCTTCTGTACCATATAAAATAATCTGGGGTTTCTCATTTCCTATGCTGCATGAGTTAAACATAAGAGAGCCGAAAGCACCACTTTTGAAGGTAAAACTTCCGGAAACAAGGTTTTCTGCCTGAAGGGTGAAATTTTCTCCATAATTTTCTTTATTTGGAAACATATGTACCCTTTCAGGATTCCTTGTAGTAACAAAGCCGCAGACTTCATTAACAGGCCCAAGAATACTGAGTATGGCTGTAATATAATAAACACCAACATCCAGTCCTATCCCTCCGCCGGGAAGAGCTGTAAAGGGATAGTTTTCTGCAAGGAATCCTGCATCCCTGTTTAAAAGTGCGGTAACCGAAGTAATATCACCAATTAATCCTGTATCAATATAATAACGGGCACTTTGAATTGCCTGTCCAAGGAAGGTATCGGGAGCACAGCCGAATAGCACACCATGTTTGTCTGCAAGCTGAACAAGATCAGCGGCTGTTTCCATGGAAAGGTCGATGGGTTTTTCTGAATAAAGATGCTTTCCAGCCTTTAAAATTTGGCTGCTAATAAGATAGTGATTCACAGGATCGGTAATATTCAATACCATTTCAATGCTTTTGTCATTAAGGATCTCCTCAAGTGACATTTTTTTTATATTAAATTGATTAGCCCTATTTTCCTGTTTTTCTTTGATTATGTCATAGCATCCAACTACTTCAAGAATTTCAAATTTTTTGCTCATGTTTTGAAGATAAATTTCGCTGATCATACCGCAGCCTACCACAGCGGTTTTTACCTTTTTCATCTTTGGCATAAAACACCTCTTTAAATAGAATATAAATATTATATAGCTTTAAACTCTTTCGCCGCAAGATAGAGGATATTATTCCACAAGGGTAATCCAAAAATTGACTGTCTAATTTCCCTGACATCTATTCTATCCCAGCGCCTTCTTAGGCGCCTGAATGCCATACTTAATATATTGTTCACATCTGAATGCAGCTTTTCCGTTCCATAGACAGGAGATACCTGACCTGCCTGATTCTTATTTAATTCCAGTGAATTTCGCAGCATGCAGAGCCATCCATGGAAATAAACAGCATCAAAGGGATCTGTTTCGGGAAGAAGCTCATCCCTCATGAAACGCTGCATACTGCCAAGATTCACTAGGATCCCTTCCTGAGTGGTTTGAATTGCACATTGAGACATTAACCTGTATATCCAGACCAGTCTTGTTCCTGGAATCAAATCGCTCTGAAGCAGGTATTCACATTGAGAAAAACCGCTATTCCAGTCAGGCTGCTCCGTATAAAGAAAACTGTCCTTTCTGACATCCGGGCTTAGAAGAAATTCCTCGGCTAAATAAATTGCCCTTTGATAATCCCCTGAATGATAAGCTGCCTCTATAATAAAAAATTTTCCGTCTAATCCGGAAAAATCCGCATCATTAAATATTCCAGAAAATCCGGACATGAAATTATTCGTGCGATAGATCCAAGCTTTAATTGTTTCTTCCATCTTGATTGATTCTTCATTCCTAAAAGCAGTTAATGACTCCATTGACTTAAAAATTTCAAGAGCTTCTCTATAACGCCCCATTTCAAAATAAATTCTACCCCTGAAGAATTTTACACGGTAAAGCCAGCGGTTCTGGCCAAGACCTGCTGCTATCTCTTCAGATCTAAGAGCAAGCCTTTCTGCCCTGCTAAGGTTTCCGTGAATAAAATATATAACCGAAGCATAGTAAGAGGCAATGTACTGTTCTTCCATCTGCTCATTTTTTTCCGCCTGTTCCAGTGCAAAGGAAATATATTCAAGAGCATCATCCATTTTCTGCTTGGATAAATTTGCAAGAGAAAAAAATCTGAAAGCCGGAATAGCATTTTTTCCAAGGCTGCGGTTGATATGCATTGCCTTTCTTAAAGCATCGGAAGCCGCATTTCCATTTCCTATGCCAATATAAAAAGCAGCAAGGTTCGAATATACATGAACCTGACATGCTTCATAGCAATTCATTGCAGGCAATGGCTCTTGAAATACTCTGTGAATCTCTTCCTCTTCACCCCAGACAAGGGCCTTAAGGGTGTGAAAAATATATTCAAGTGCGGAAGCATTATTTTCTCCTACAAGGGAAGGAAAAGATGAGTTAATAATAGCATTAATTATTCCGCGCCAGGTCCCATTTAAGACATCTCCCCTGATGGAACGAATTACAATTTCATCAGACGCCCTGTCTCCAAGTTCAGAAAGAATTTTTAGCAAATTAAAACAAGGTCTTAGCCTGCCGGATTCAAGCCAGGAAATAAGGAGCTTTCTAACAGAAGAAGAAACCCTATCCCTGTAGTTTTCTCCTAACTCAGAAAAGCCATTAAATTTTATTTCCGAGATAGGATCTTCAGGAACCAACATTCCATGAGCAGATAAAATTTCCAGTGTTTTAAAATAGAGCTCTCTGTTAAACCCTTCTTCTTCAAATAAATCCGGAAACATATGAACAGGAAAAAATTTTCCCAAAAGAAAAATATTATATGATGCTTCCATAATGTCTACAGGTAAACTGCTCTGATTATAATTCAATTTTGCGTAGGGATTATTATAGTTAATAACTCTGAAAAACAATTCTTTCCAGATTCCTCCGATATTTCCTGAAGAACATACAAGAACGGTAATTCTGCCGTTAAGAGACCTGATTAATGTTTTAAGATATTCATGAATCTCCTCATCAGCCAAAGCAGGTTCATCCAAAATAAGCAGACCCCTGCCTTCTGCAGTTTTTAAAGAAAGAAGGTAAGAGTTAATCAAAGAGGAGAAAAATTCCATGCTTTGTTTTTTTGTAAAGAAAGACCATTCATCCCTTAACCTTTCTACAGATAATTGTGCATACATTTGATCCAGATTCTTGCAAATAGCTTCTCCGGAAACGGAGGAAATAAAGGATCTTAATAACGACGAATAGGAATCGGCAAAACATATTTGCCTGTTTTCTTCAAAACGGACAATAAGAGGGGGGATGTTTTTCAGGATGATGCGGGAAAAGGCATAAATCACCTGCCTTATTTCGTTTAGGGAACTTCCTATAATAATTGAATTTCTGTATGGTTCACTTTGCAGATTATCCATTAAAGCTCTAATGCCCTGATTACTACTATTAATGTCAAATTGAACAAATTCACTAATTTCAGAATAAGAAGAGAAAGAATCATTTTCGTAGAAGAGAGCAAAAAATTCTAAGCTTTTTCTTAGCTCATTATTACACCAAATGCCTGTTGCACCCGGTCTGTTTTCTATGGACAGTGCCTGACAAAGGCCGGGACTGCCAATCTCATCGATGTCCTGTCCAAGAATTAATGCATATCCAAAAAGCTCCTGGGAAATATTTTTTAATATAAAACTCACCTTTTCCAGAAAAATTATTGTGTTAAGGTATATTCCGGTTTTATTTTCATTAAAGGAAACAACTAAACCTTTACGGCTGTTCTCGGCCATGCCGCCGCAGGCTGAAACGGCTCCTGCCAGGTTCTTTTCAAGATCCTTTATAAGACCGGGTTTTGTACGTTTTAATTGAGAATTAAATCTTATATAAAACTGCACATATATCATTGAATATTAACCCTTTAGCCTTCATCATTATTTATAAGAATATCCAGACCATGCTGCAGCTCTGAAAGAATGTACTCAAGATTTTCGGCTGCAGCTTTTGGACTACCCGGAAGATTGATAATCAAAGTCTTCCGGCGAATTACAGAAACAGCCCTGCTTAGCATGGCTCTTTTGGTATATTTTAAACCCTGTGCACGCATTGCCTCTGCTATTCCGGGCACATTAAGATCCGCAGCTGCCAGAGTCGCTTCGGGCATTCTATCTCTGTGAGAAAAACCTGTGCCGCCGCTTGTGAGAATAAGGTCGGCCAATCCATTGTCAGATATTCTTTTAAGTTCATTTTCCAAGGGTCCTTGATCATCACTTAAAATAGTATAACCTGCTTCCAGAAAACCTGCATCAGAAATTAACTTCCGGATTATTTTTCCTGTCTGATCCTCCCTCTCTCCCATGGAACCCTTATCGCTGGAAATGAGAATCCAGACCCTATAAGCTTTATTTTTTGAACCATGGCCTTCATGCAGATTTTGCAATACTCTAATTTCATCCCCAATGGAAATTTTTCCTCCGGATATGATTCTGGAGAAAACCCCCTCCCTTGGCATTATGCAATCTCCCATAAGGGAAAATATCGCACATGGGCTAAGACATTCCTTCCCTATTTGACTAATTTCAAGAATGGCTTCTCCGCATTCAAGAAGGGCCCCCGGTTTTAAACATGATAGATCCAGACCCTCTGTTACAAGATTCTCACCAAAATCCCCATCTTTAATTTCTAGCTCTTTGGAATTTTTACTTTTTTTGAATTCATCAATTTTTTCTCTAGCAAGAATACTTAACTGTCTATGAGAAGAACCGGCATGTGCATCACCCTTAAGGCCATGCTCCTTTATTAGCTCTCCGCTTCCCACATTAATTTTTGCAGTTCCTTTTTCTTTACTTATACATACAGCTAGGATTTTTCCCATGTTCAAGTATAACCAATTTTAATTAATGCAGGCAAGTAGAGCTACTATTCTATAAGCTTTCTATGACTTATAATTAATGTATGAAAGCACTTATCAAGAAATTCCCGAAACCCGGAATCTGGCTGGAAGAAACAGAATGTCCTAAACCCGGTCCGGATGAAGTATTAATTAAAATAAAAAAAACTGCAATCTGCGGAACAGACATACATATTTATCAATGGAATGAGTGGGCACAAAATACCATTCCTGTTCCCATGACAATTGGGCACGAGTTTTATGGTGAAATTGTAGAATTAGGTGAAAATATTAAGTCCCTAAATATTAGCGATATGGTATCGGGAGAGGGGCATATAATCTGCGGTTATTGCAGGAACTGTCTAGCTGGAAGGCGGCATCTTTGCAAGAATTCTCTGGGTGTGGGCGTAAACAGGTCTGGCTGCTTTGCCGAATATCTTTCTCTGCCCCAAACAAATGTATGGCGTATGGATCCGCAGATTCCGCAGGAGCTTTACAGTATTTTTGATCCCTTTGGCAATGCAACACATACAGCCCTTTCCTTCGATCTTACAGGAGAGGATGTAATAGTAACAGGCGCAGGCCCCATTGGAATAATGGCTGCTCTCATTGCCCAAAAAGTTGGAGCGCGTCATGTTGCTATAACCGATCTCATTCCATATAGGCTGGAGCTTGCAAGCAAAATAGGAATTAAGAATGTCTTTAATGCAAAGGAAACAAGTATTGGAGATATACAAACCATTTTGGGAATGAAAGAAGGTTTTGATATAGGAATGGAAATGTCAGGAAGTAATATTGCCTTTGCCGAAATGGTAAGCAATATGGCATCGGGCGGTAAGATTGCACTGCTTGGTCTTCAAAAAAAAGAGGCAATTATTGACTGGGAGAGGTTTATCTTTCAGGGATTGCAAATTAAAGGGATTTATGGCAGAGAAATTTTTGAAACATGGTATAAAATGACAGCTCTGATAAAAGCCGGATTGAACATAGAACCAATTATCACCCATAGATACAATATTAAAGATTATAAAGAGGCTTTTGATATTATGGCATGTGGAAATTCTGGCAAGGTAATTTTAGATTGGGAGTAATTTATGAGAAGAGATTTTTACCAAGCAATTTCAGATGAGTTAAATAACTTAAAAATCAATGGTACCTATAAATTTTTTAAACACAATACCAATGCCATGGACAATAAAATTAATATAGAAGATTATGGAGAAGCCATAGTTCTATGTTCCAATAATTATCTTGGCCTTGCAAATAAGAAAGAAATTATTGAAGCCGCTCACATAGCCCTGGAAAAATACGGAGCAGGAGCCGGCAGTGTAAGATTCATTGCCGGAACCTATGATATTCACAGGGAGCTGGAAGAAAAACTCGCTTCTTTTCTAAACATGGAAGCTTCCATTACCTATAGTTCATGCTGGGCGGCAAATACGGCAGCCATACCGGCACTTTTAAGTAATGGTGACACGGTTATCTCGGATGAATTAAACCATGCAAGCATTATAGACGGATGTAGGGCTGTAAGCAGAGGGGTAAACAGAGCCGTATACAAACATTCAGATATGCAGGATCTTGAAGAAAAACTAATTCAATCAAATGAAAGCGGAGCTATACTAGTTGTTACAGATGGCGTTTTTTCCATGGAAGGAGATATTGCAAAGCTCCCAGAAATAATCTCACTATGCAGAAAGTACAATGCAATTTTAATGCTTGATGACAGCCATGCAACAGGTGTAATTGGAAAGACGGGAAAGGGTACAATGGAATACTTCAATGTAAATGATGGAGTAGATATAATTTCCGGCACATTCGGCAAGGCACTGGGAGGTGCAGGAGGCGGTTTTATTGCTGCAAGTAAAGACATATGTTCAATTCTGGCACAAAGGAGCAGACCGCATCTTTTTTCCAATGGGCTGCCTCCTGTTCTCTGTTCCATTGCATTGACCGCGATTGAGTATTTGGAAAGTAATCCAGCCATTGTAAAATCCTTAAAAGAAAAAACCCTTTACATGAGGAAAAAACTAAAAGAAAGCGGTTATGCTCCGCTGGAAGGAGACTCTGCAATAGTTCCAATCATAGTCGGAGACACAGCAAAGGCAATTGCCATAGCACAGGAAATGCTTAAGGAAGGAATTTATGCAACAGGTTTTGGCTTTCCGGTGGTTCCGGAGGGAAGCGCAAGAATAAGGCTGCAAATATCTGATGCCTTATCTTATGAAGATTTGGATGAAGCTCTATCTGTTATGAAAAAATTAAAAAAGGAATTTGCTGGCATTTAATCCATATTAAAGAGGTAATCTAATGCCTTTCTATAAATATTTTTTGCTAGTTCATAATAATTATAACCATTAATATTTGTCTGCCGCGAAAAATTCTCCAGCATTATACCAGAGTTAATTTCCATAATATAATAATCACCCTGAACAAGGGCAATATCTATTGAGGCAAATTTGATTCCCAATACTCCTGCTGCTCTCTTAGCAATATGAGCCAAATGATTAATACATTCGCTGTCTTCTACAATGACTGCCCTTGCCCCGCTGCCTAAATTATGTTTCCAGGAAATAGTTTTAACTATACCGTCTGGTATAATAGAATTAAGATCTCCATTTAGGTTATCCAGAAAGGTTACTCCATTGTTACTATATTTACTAAAAACCAGGTTAAGCAAAGCATCCTTTCCATTACCTATAACAAAAGGTCTTTCCTTTAAAAAAACCATCAGTATTTCATCGTTCAGGAAAAATAACCTGTACTCATTATCTATATTGTAAAATGGACATAGGCATAAGTCACTGTATTTTGCAAACATTTTATGCACAGCAGTTTCGAGCTCAAGACGATTGGTGATTTTAATAACATCGTTGCCGCCAGTGCCCTTATTCGGTTTGCAAATTAAATTGTATTCATTCCCTAATCTATGTTTTTCTGCATAAATTAAAATTTCTTCCCAGCAGCCATTCTGACCCGTATAGGCAGATTGCAGATTATGGTTAAAGAATAATTTATGTTCAATGGCTTTTATATTATTGCTATTCAATATCTGGAATGCGGCTGTTTTATCCTTAGCCAATAATTGTGCCGAGGCAGGATTAATTCCCCAGTCATAGCCGTAGATATAATGAGCTTTGTTGGCCTTTGTAATTGTAATGATCCAATCTTCAGATATAAATTGTACATCGAATTCCATTTCAGAAGAGAGCTCGTCTATTATTTTTATTAGAGCCCTATGTTTATTATTTTTAATCTTTTTTTCCATTTTTTCTTCCATAAATATAAAACTAATTAATTAATAATACTCAGTGCTTCTTTTACCATGTAAAAAGAACCTGTTACACAAATTATATCTCCATTTGCCTTATCAAGGGCAAGGCTAAGAGCTGCAATTGTATCTTCGGCAATAAAAGATTTTACATTATACCTCTCAAATCCTATTTCACACAATTGCTCCGACTCGGCAGCCCTGTCTGTATCTGGTTTGGTAAAATAGAATGCCTTAGCTTTTTTTGAAAGAATGCAAACCATTCCATCAAGATCCTTATCCTTCATTATCCCAACAACAAAGATTATTTTTTTTAATGGGAATTCCTCTTCCAGTGCCTTGCATAAAACAGAAATAGCATCGGGATTATGGGCTGCATCTAAAATAATATTCTTACTTTTAAAACTAACCATCTGAAAACGGCCGGGAAGGGATGATGAATTAATCCCATTGTAAAGATCATCGTAAGAAAAACTGCCAATTTTATCGAGGACATTCAAGGCAAGGAGAGCGTTTTCTTTTTGATGCCTTCCCTTCATGCCTGGAGTAAATAACATATCCTTCCATGTAAAAGATACTCCATCTGTCTCATCATTATTCTTTACGAAAATAATTTCACTTCCCATCTCTTTGCATTTTTTTTCTGCAAGTATTTTTATTTCCGGTTGCTCCGGCTCTATCATTATTAAAGGAATGGAAGCTTTGACGATTCCTAGCTTCTGCTCTGAAACTTTTAACAGGCTATCTCCAAGGAATTCACAATGATCCATGGCAAGCCTGGTAATTACAGAAACTTCAGGAACAATAATATTTGTAGCATCATGAATACCTCCCATGCCTGTCTCTATAATAGCATAATCCACACTCTCTCTACAGAAAATCTCAAAAGCAATAAGGGCCGATGCTTCAAAGAAAGAAAGTTCTAAATCATTAATAATATTTATTAAATCTTCGTTTACATTGCTTAAGTCTTCTTCTGAAATTATTTTCCCGTTAACCTGGAACTGCTCTATAGGGGAATTAATATATGGAGATGTAAACATTCCGGTTTTAAAACCAGCAATACGAAGGACGGATTCAATATAAGAGCATGTTGAACCCTTCCCATTTGTTCCTGCCACATGAATGGTCTTATACTGTGCATGTGGTCTGTTTAATAGATCCGCAGCCTTAAGCATTCGATCAAGATCATATTTTATTCCCCTGTTTAAAAGAGCCAATATATCTTCATTCTGATTATTGAATTTCATTATCCTCCAATTATATACATTCCATAAGTTTGTTTACTATTAATAAAGTCGTGATGATAGGGTTTATTTAAAATAAATTCACTAATTGATTCTTTAATACTTTCTATTGATAATCCTTTACGAAGCATATCAATGAGATCAAGTTCCAGATTCGAAGAAAGACATAATTTTAATTTTCCTCTCGAGCTTAACCTTAATCTATTACAACTATCGCAGAAAGAATGGCTCATTGGATTAATGAATCCAATCCTGCCAGAAAAACCCGGAAGATTATAGTATAGAGCAGGTCCGCCTTCCTTATTTTCTGCATCACAGGGAGATAGTTTCCCAATAGCCTTCTCTATTTTTTCTGCTGTCTCTCTTGCATTTATGTTTTTATATTTTACTGCAGAACCAATCGGCATAAGCTCAATAAAACGAACATCGATCGTTCTGTCTCTTACAAGCATGGCAAGAGGGACAAGCTCTTCTTCATTAAACCCTGCTATTGGTACACAATTAATTTTTACAGAAACATTTTTATCTAGGAGCTTATCTATAGTTTTTAATAAATCACTAGAGTTAAACATATTTCCGCTTATCTTCTTTAGTGACTCAGGATTCAATGCATCAAGACTGATATTAATTCCATTCGGAAACGATTTAATGGATGATGCTTCAATAAAAAATTCTTTTAGTAAATTTGCATTGCTTGTAAGATAAACTGATAGACCGGAGGAAAGATCTTTAAGTGTTTTTAAAAAGGAAGCCAGCCCCGGACGGAGCAAGGGCTCTCCTCCTGTAACTCTGATTCTATTTATTCCAAGTTCTGTCATTATGGAGCAGCTGCTCAGAAATTCATCAAATGATAATTCACTTGCTATAGAATCTGAAACAGGTGCATGCACTGGCATACAATAAATACAATGCAAGTTACATCTTTCGGTAATAGAAAGACGGAGATAGTTTAATTTTCTATTATAGGAATCCACCAGCACTATGTCTTCCTGTTTTTAGAAGCTGAGTAATTTCCACTCTTGCCGCCTGATTTTTCCAGTAAATAAATATTGCCAATTACCATGGATTTATCAATTGACTTACACATATCATAAATTGTAAGCAGACAAACCGATACCGCGGTTAGAGCTTCCATCTCTGCTCCGGTTTTCCCATGAAGCTTAATCCGGCAAGAGGCTTCTATCTCACACCTATCATTATTCATGGAAAAATCCATAACACATTCCTCAAATATTAAGGGATGGCAAAGAGGTATGAGCTCACTGCAGCGTTTGGCAGCCATAATCCCGGCAATGCGTGCTACAGAAAGAACATCACGCTTGC
>Ga0099364_10014386_pt1 | contig 10536 bp, 13 predicted proteins | sample TergutTh196P3_FD_73070 | JGI IMG/M metagenome (GOLD analysis project Ga0099364, IMG submission 73070) | Microcerotermes parvus P3 segment gut microbial communities from Pointe-Noire, Republic of the Congo - Th196 P3 | ecosystem: Host-associated > Arthropoda: Insects > Digestive system > Gut ...
ACCTCGTTCAACTGTTTGCGACGAGCGTTGTAGAAAGTCATCATCAATTGCGGATTTTTGCGCCAGCCATCGATACTTGCTACCTCCATTACATCGTATTGCTCCCACATGCCGCCCGAATCGCGAAATGTTGTTATTCCGCTCTCTGCGCTAATACCGGCGCCGGTCAATGCAACTATTTTTTTTGATTGTTTCATCAGTTTTTCATTATTTACAAATTGATTTTACTTGAATATATGCTCCAACGTATCTACTATTTTGTCCAATCCGCTTTTCAAAGGCTTGGAAACGAACATGCTTACTACTGGATTTACATCCGACTTTACGGTGAGCTTCAGCCGCGTGTCGCCCGTGTCGGCGCTTTTTAACTGTACCCAAAGAAACGAATTATCAGCTTGGGAACTTGCTATAGAAAACTTTATTAACTCACCCTCGCGCCGTTCAACGATGTGGAGCCCCAGATCGCCAACGCTGTCTACCGAAAAATTGCAAGAATCGCTATTAGAGCGCCAATTTTTCACCTTGTCATTTGTCGCAAATTGCTGAAAATTATTGCAGTCTGACAAAAAATAGTACACACGCCCGTTATCGTTGCGCAATAAGCCTATTTTACTTTCAACTTTTACTTCCATATAAAAAATAAAACAAATACTGTGCCAAATTTTCAAAAATAAAAAAAAAATAAAAAAAAAGTTTTTTTTTTTGTTTTTCTAAAAATTGTATATATCTTTGCGCTTTGAAAATTGATTGTAATTTTCAAAAAATAGTTTTTCTAAATTTTAATTTTTTTAACCAAATTTGTAGTAATAATCTAAAATTGAATTTTTTATCATGAAAAAATTTGTTTCATTTTTTGTTGTTAGTGTGATGTTTTTGTTAAATTCATCCACAGTGTTTGCTCAGGGTCTTTCTGAGATACACAATGTATTTAGAGAAAAGTTTGTTGAGGGCGATGTATTTTGGATGACCCCGATTCTGCTTTTGTTGATTCTCGGTATGGCGATAGCCATTGAGCGTATCATTTATCTTAATTTGGCGACTACCAATACGGACAAGCTGCTGAGTAAAATTTCAGAAGCATTGGAAGAAGGTGGACCAGATGCGGCAAAAGAAGTATGCCGCAATACAAAAGGACCCGTTGCGAGTATTTTTTATCAGGGTTTTGAGCGGTACGACGAAGGCGCTGAAATGATTGAAAAAGCAATCGTTTCGTACGGCGGCGTTCAAATGGGTAAATTGGAAAACGGTATGGTATGGTTGCAGCTGTTTATCGCATTGGCTCCGTCGTTAGGATTCTTGGGTACAGTTATCGGTATGATAAAAGCCTTTGACGATATCGCCACAGCAGGTGACATTTCGCCTACTATCGTTGCTTCGGGTATGATGGTAGCTCTGTTGACAACCGTATTCGGGTTGATAACAGCGATGATACTTCAAGTGTTCTACAACTATCTGCTCAACAAAATAGGCAGCCTGGTAAACACTATGGAAGATGCTTCTATCTCTATTATGGATATTTTAGTAAGGTATAAAACTAAAAATTAATAGGTTATGTTAGAAACTATTTCTGTATCTTTTGCTATACCTTTGGCATATATTGCAATAGGTTTAGCGATACTCGGTGTTGTCGGGTTTTCACTCCTTCAGATGTTTAGAGACCTGAAGGGAGCTAAAACCGCATTTATTGGTATTGGTATTGCTGCGGCAATTTTCCTTGTGTGCTTTCTGTTGACCGATAATAGAGATTTTACGATTAAGGAAATAACCGTCGCCGCAGGTACTATGCGGTTCGTAGAAGCTGCAATATATATGTTTTATATGTTGCTGGTAGGAGCCGTAATAGCCATTTGTTATTCTTCTGTTTCACGTTATTTCAAATAGATTTTGTAGCGTATGGGACTTTCAAAGAAAACACCCGGAATCAATGCTGCCTCTATGGCTGACATTTCATTTATCATCCTTATCTTCTTTTTGATGGTAACAACAATGGGAAGCGAGTTTGGAATGATAAGAATGTTGCCGCCATGGACAGATGATACTTCTGGCGATAAGATTAACGAGCGAAATGTATTTGTTGTGAACATCAATTCGCATAATATAGTTGGTGTTAGAGGTCAACCTACTGAAATTGGCATGCTTCGCGAAATGACAAAGAGTTTTTTCGACCTCAGCAAAAGAGGCGAAGAAGACCCTGAAAAGGAACAGCGAGACCTCGACCTGTTAGGACCTACATGGGTTAACATAGGCGCAGTTGTTTCGCTACAGAATGACCGTGGCACTTCGTACAGGGTTTATATGCAGGTGCAAAACGAGTTAACCGCAGCGATACGTGAACTGCGCGACGAATTCTGCATGCAAAGGTTCGGAAATTTATTCGACGACTGTACGCAAGAGCAGCAAGACGTCGTTGGTAAGGAAGTATTCCCCATGTCTATTTCAGAAGCCGAACCGAGAGATTTGAGTGGTAATAGATAAATTTTTATAAATATGGCAAAGTTTAAAAAAGATACCATAAAAGAAACCCCAGAGTTAGCAACCACCTCGTTGCCGGATATTATTTTCATGCTGATATTTTTCTTTATGGTTACCACCAGTATGCGTAAAGCGACAGTTATGGTACAGCAGAGAATGCCTATGGCAACCGAAGTAAAGAAGTTGGAAAACAAGGCATTGATAAGCTATATCAATATTGGCAGTCCATTGATTGCGTATGAAAGATTGCATGGAACTGCAACACGCGTTCAGTTGAACGATAAATTCTGCGAAATTGATGAAATTCAGGAATTTATCGCAAGCGAAAGGGAAAAAAGAAGCGAAAACGACCAAAAGTTGATGACAACTGCATTGAAAATTGATGAAGAAGTCAGAATGGGTATGGTCAACGACGTGAAGCAAGCCCTGCGAATGTGTGGAGCATTAAGAATAGCCTACATGACAAGAAAAGGCGATAGCGCGTTCTAAATGAAGTTAGACGTTTTGTTAGGGCTCCAGTGGGGCGATGAAGGAAAAGGTAAAGCGGTAGATTTTCTAACGCCCGGTTATGATGTGATAGCACGTTTTCAGGGGGGTCCAAATGCAGGACATACGTTGGAATTTGACGGCAAAAAGCATATACTGCACACCATCCCCTCTGGTATTTTCCATCCCGAAAAGGTCAACATCATAGGTAATGGCGTGGTGATTGACCCTGTCGTTTTCAAAAAAGAGATAGAATCCTTGCTCGCATCGGGAACAGATTTGAAAAACCTGTATATTTCGCGCAAGGCGAACCTTATTCTTCCCACGCACCGTCAACTTGACGCTGCATCGGAAGCAGCAAAAGGCGAATCGAAAATAGGCTCGACGCTCAAAGGCATCGGACCTGCGTATATGGACAAAACCGGGCGAAACGGATTGCGCGTAGGCAATATCCATTCGCCCGATTTCAATGTCCGCTACCGACAATTGCGCGACAAACACCTCAATTTGCTGAAACAATATGATTTTGAAGTAAATATAGAACAGGAAGAAAAACTTTGGTTCGAAGCAATTGAAGTATTGAAGACATTCACGGCAATAGACAGTGAATATATCATCAATCAATATCTATCCGAAAACAAAACTATTCTTGCTGAAGGAGCGCAAGGAACTTTGCTTGATATTGACTTCGGCTCGTATCCGTACGTTACCTCTTCGAATACCGTTTGCGCGGGCGCATGTACAGGTTTGGGTGTTGCACCCTCGACGATAGGAAACGTATATGGTATAGTGAAGGCATATTGTACAAGAGTAGGAAGCGGTCCATTTCCAACCGAATTACTCGATGAAACGGGTGAACGAATGAGAAAAAATGGTAATGAATTTGGTTCAACGACCGGACGTCCGCGACGTTGCGGATGGTTAGACCTGCCAATGTTAAAGTATTCGATTATGCTCAACGGAGTTACATCGCTGATATTAACAAAGGCTGACGTTCTATCGGGCTTCGATAAGTTGTACATATGTACTCACTACAGGGTAGATGGAAAAATTACCGACCAAATACCTTTCGACGTCAATGCCGAAATAGAACCTGTTTACAGGGAAATGAAAGGTTGGAGCGACGATATTGCCAATGCATCGACATTCGACAGCCTCCCGCCAGAATTGAAGGAATATACTGCGTTCATAGAAAAAGAAACAGGAGCGCCGTTCTGTATTATTTCAGTTAGTCCGGAGCGCGAGAAAACTGTCAGGGTATGAGATTATCCTTTTTTACATTTTGTTGCATTTGCGTCATTTATGCAGCGTGTTCATCATGTAATCGCGGCAGTGGAACGCAATCGTCGTCTAATCCGACCGAACAGCGTCAACGTCGACGGGCGCAAATAACGATTGAATCGCCCAGAAATAACGAAAGACAACCCTTAGGCGCAGTAATAACGCTCTCGGTAAAGGCAAGGGCTGGCGCCGAAACTGTCGACTCGTTGCGATGGTTTGTTAATGGCAAATGGTTGGCGACAAATAAAGGTGAAGAAATAGCGTGGAATACCACAGGATTGACCACAGGAACGCACCGAATAGAAGTAGTAGCACATTATTCTTCGGGACAGCGCGATATTGTACCAACGAACGTTTTACTGCTTGCACCCCAACCGCCAAAACAGTATACATACCGCATTGTGCGAGTTTATCCACACGATACCAAAGCATATACGCAAGGTTTGCTTTTTCATGATGGATATTTGTATGAAAGTACAGGTATAAAGGGCGAATCGACGCTTCGTAAAGTTAATTTGCAAACGGGAGAATCGCTAATGAAAATAGATTTGCCGGCAGAAATGTTTGGAGAAGGTTTGGCGCTGGTAGACGATAAGCTGATTCAGTTGACCTGGCAAAATCAGGTTGCTTTTGTATATCAAAAAAGCGATTTCGAACTGCTCAACCGAATCAATTACAATATTCGCGAAGGTTGGGGATTGACGTATGACGGCGAGTATTTACTCATGACCGACGGCTCGGCGAACTTATATTTTTTAGATAAAAACTATCTTACCGAAGTTAGCCGAATTGAAGTGTGCGACCACAATGGACCGGTGCGGCAATTGAATGAGCTGGAATACATCGATGGCGAACTGTGGGCAAACGTCTATGTTTCTGACGACATCCTTCGCATAGACCCCAAAACAGGTATCGTGACGGGACGAATCAACATGTCTGGACTATTGACCGCTATCGAAAAACAGAACGCCGATGTGCTAAACGGTATCGCATACGACGAACAATCAGAAAAAATATACGTAACAGGAAAAAATTGGCCAAAACTGTTTGAAGTTGAAATTATAGCAAGAAATTAAAAAAAAATCATGATTTTTTTTTATGATGCTGTCTGCGTCTATTTTTTTTGTACCTTTGCAGCGTTTTCAAAAAATGCCAAATATGACTGATAAGGAAAGGGAAAAAGGTATTTACAGGGTGACCATTGTAGGCGGAATAGTTAATATTTTGCTGGTTATGTTCAAGTTTGTAGCGGGATTCGCAGGCAACAGTTCGGCTATGATTGCCGATGCCATACATTCGCTGTCCGATTTTGTGACAGACGTTATTATTATTGTATTCGTGCGTATCTCAAACAAACCCAAAGATAAAAACCACGATTACGGACATGGCAAATTCGAAACTTTTGCTACCCTTTTGATAGGAATAGTGTTATTGGTAGTAGGTGTAGGTATTGCGTGGAGCGGATGCGAAAAAATTCTTTTGACCTTAAACGGCGAAATGCTGCAAAGTCCCGGTATGCTTGCATTGGCGGCAGCAATCATCTCTATTGCATCGAAGGAGGTTCTTTATCGATATACTGTTATTTGCGGACGGAAACTTAACTCCGACGTTACTGTTGCCAACGCTTGGCATCACCGTAGCGACGCTTTTTCGTCGATGGCAACAGCCGCTGGTATAGCGGGCGCAATTTTTCTGGGCGAAAAATGGACGATTTTAGACCCGTTGGCAGCATTGTTAGTCAGTTTTTTAATAGTCAGAATGGCTGTCAAACTGATGAAAACGTGTATTGATGAACTGATGGAAAAGTCCTTGCCCGACGAGGTGGAAAACGAAATCATGGATATAGTGGAATCTTTTGATGGAGTGAGCGACCTGCACAATCTGCACACAAGAAAGTTGGGCGCTAAATGTGCAATAGAGTTTCATATCAGGATGGACGGACAAACATCGCTTGCCGAAACGCATGATAAAGTTACAGAAATCGAACATCGCCTGAAAGAACGCTACGGTAAAGGCACACACGTTATTATTCATACAGAACCGGCTTTTTAGTTATTAGATATTAGAGTTTAGTTATTATTTTTAAAGTTTAATTTATCAATTTTCAATTTTCAATTTTCAATTAAAAAAAATGACACGTTTCATACCAAACACCATCACCTGTTTTAACCTTTTTTGTGGTTGCCTGTCTATTGTTTTTGCTTTTCAGGGCAAATTGGACTTTTCGGCTTATTTCATACTTTTAGCCGCAGTTTTCGATTTCTTGGACGGATTCGTGGCTCGTTGGCTAAAAGCATATTCCGAGTTGGGCAAACAACTCGATTCGCTGGCTGATATGGTCAGTTTCGGCGTTGCGCCTGCTTCAATAATGTATGCTTTGTTGCTGTCTGCCGTCGGTATGCTTTCTTTCGGTTGGCTGATTGCACTGTCGGCATACGTCATTGCCGTATTTTCGGGGTTGCGGTTAGCAAAGTTTAATATAGACACGCGGCAAAGCGATTCATTTATAGGATTGCCCACGCCAGCAAATGCAATCTTCATCACTTCGTTAGCGTTCATTTCATTGAGCGACAATCATTTTCTTACTGACAGCATATTTCTATTACTGTCAGTAACAATCGTCTTTTCGCTTCTGTTAGTAGCCGAATTGCCTCTCTTTTCCCTAAAATTCAAATCATTCGAATGGAAAAGCAATAAAATACGATATTTTTTCGTTTTAATTTCGGGGTTGATTCTGTTAATACTGCATTGGACGGGGTTATCCATAGTAATTTTGTTATACATAATAATATCATTGATAACAAACATAAAGCGAAAGAAATCAGATACATCGAAGTAATAACAGATGAATTATTTGGCGCATGCATATTTATCCGGTGAGAACGACGATATCAAAGTCGGTAATTTTCTTGGCGACTGGGTGAAGGGAAGCGATTACATGAAGTATTCGGAGGATATCAGGACGGGCATTATGTTGCATCGAAATATTGATACCTTTACCGACAAGCATCCCATCGTACGCGAGGGCGCAAGTCGTTTCAAATTGCGCTATGCCAGATACTCAAGTATCATCATGGATATTCTTTACGACCATTATTTGGCTAACAACTGGAAAGATTTTCACAGCATGTCATTGCGCGATTACATGAATCGTATGCACAATGTTGTTTTTAACAATTTAGGATTATATCCGATACGACTTCAAAACTATCTTCCTGCGTTCATGAACGACCGCTGGATAGAACGCTACGCAACTCTTGAGGGTATACGCGAGGTGCTTGATACAATGTCCAAACGTACTTCTTTGCCTAATGAAACAGAATTTGCAATAACGGTGATGCAATCTTATTACGCTGATTTTCGACACGAATTTTATAATTTTTTTAGCCAGATAATAGAGTTTGTCGAGAGTAAATTCATGATTTCAATTCGTCGTCAGACGATGTAAAAAAAGTTTTTTTTCAAAAAAAGGATTTTTTATTTGGTAGATTGCAAAAATATGTGTTACTTTGCGGCTTAATTTTTTATCAAACCATTTTATTAATTTAATACATATAAATATATGTCAGATGTTGCATCAAGAATAAAAGCAATCATTGTCGACAAGTTAGGAGTCGACGAGAATGAAGTTACACCTGAGGCTAGCTTCACAAACGATTTAGGAGCGGATTCATTAGACACGGTTGAGTTGATAATGGAGTTCGAAAAGGAATTTGGCGTCAGTATACCTGATGACCAAGCTGAAAGCATTGCCACTGTTGGCGCTGCCGTCAAGTTTATCGAAGAAATAGCTGCTACTAAGTAGTATTGTTTTAAATTGTGTATTATGCAATTAAAACGAGTTGTAGTAACCGGTTTAGGAGCGCTTACCCCAATTGGCAATACTGTTTCCGAGTATTGGGATGGTCTTGCCAATGGCGTTAGCGGCTCCGACTGGATTACGCGTTTTGATGCGTCCAAATTTAAGACACGCTTCGCTTGTGAGGTAAAAAACTTCGACCCGTTGGCTTATTTCGAAAGAAAAGAAATCAAAAAGTATGACCTGTACACACAGTTTGCATTAGCGGCAGCCAGCGAAGCAATTTCGGATTCGGAATTAGACTTGCAGCAAACGGATTTAGACCGTGTCGGAGTTATTTGGGCGTCGGGAATAGGAGGTATTTCCACCTTTGCCGACGAGATGAAGAATTTTTGCAGCGGCGACGGTACACCGCGCTTTAATCCCTTCTTTATACCTAAAATGATTTCGGATATAGCCGCAGGGCAAATATCTATCAAGTACGGACTTAAAGGTCCCAATTATGCTACGGTGTCGGCATGTGCCTCGTCAACAAATGCTATCATAGATGCATTCAACTATATCCGTTTGGGTAAAGTTAATGTTTTCGTATGCGGCGGCTCTGAAGCCTCTATCTGCGAGGCAGGCGTTGGCGGCTTTAACGCCATGCAGGCGCTTTCGACCAACAATGAACAATACAGAACCGCCTCGCGCCCTTTCGACAAGGAGCGTGACGGGTTCGTTATTGGCGAAGGCGGCGGCGGGCTTATACTCGAAGAATACGAACATGCAGTAAAACGGGGCGCAAAAATTTACGCCGAAGTCATAGGCGGCGGTATGTCGGCAGATGCTTACCATCTCACGGCATCGCATCCCGACGGAGAAGGAGCATTTCGTGCTATGCGCTTTGCATTGGAAGATGCCGGGTTGGAACCCGAAAAAATTGATTACATCAATGTTCACGGTACTTCGACGCCGGTGGGCGATCCCTCGGAGGTAAAGGCAATAAAAAAATTGTTTGGAGAGCATGCCTACAAACTAAACATTAGCGCCACCAAGTCTATGACAGGTCATTTGCTTGGCGCTGCAGGCGCTATTGAAGCAATAGCATCTATAATGGCGATGGTCAACAGTTTGGTGCCTCCGACAATTAACCATGCCACCGACGACCCAGAATTGGACAGCAAGTTGAACTTTACGTTCAACAAAGCCCAAAAGCGCGTGTTAAACTATGTGTTGAGCAACACATTTGGATTTGGCGGACATAATACTTCGGTAATTTTTAAGAAAACATAAACCATTGTATCATAACCGCGTATGTTAGATAGACTAAAACGCCTTATGGTCGAAAATAAGGAGTTTTATACTTTTTTAAAGAAGCAACTCAATATCAGTCCTCGTAATCTGAAGCTGTATGAGTTGGCGTTTCTGCACAAGTCAGCTTCGCATACATTGCCCGATGGGAGCATTGTAAATAACGAAAGGCTTGAATATTTGGGAGATGCAATAATCAGCGCAGTCATCGCAGATTACTTGTTTCGTGTATTTCCCAACGAGCGGGAAGGTTTTCTGACGCGAATAAGGGCGAAAATTGTAAACAGGTCGCATCTTGATTCTATTGCCAATCAGATGGGATTGGTGCAGGTAGTTGTAGCATACGCTACATCTAAGGAAACATTGAAAAAACGTATTTGCGGCGAAGTCCTGGAAGCGCTAATTGGCGCCATGTACATAGACCGTGGTTACGACAAAACGCATCGATATATCATCGAGCATGTCGTGCAAAATTATATAAACATGGAACGATTGGTAATGACCGAAACCGACTTCAAAAGCCGCTTAATGGAATGGGGACAAAAAACTAAACTGCAGGTCGGCTTTGAAGTTTCTGAAAAAATCAATGAAAAAACGAAAGGCGTTAAGCATTTTTCGGCTCAAGTAACCATCTCAAATGTGCCAATAGCGAAAGGTACGGGAAAATCAAAAAAGGAAGCCGAGCAAATGGCGGCGCAAAAAACACTGTCGTTTATCCAAACATCATCGGAAGATTTTTCTATCGAAGCGCTAATGCACTACTTGGAACGGATGAAAGACAAATTGAATATTGATGATTAGAAGATGACATCTAAACGGAACATAATCAAATATAAGTATACCGACGATGAAATGATGTTTACACTTATAGGAATATCGTCTCATGAAAGCGATTTCCGATTGACCTGGAACATTAATGAAGAGATGGGATTTTCCTTTATTCGAAGCGGTCAAAACATCGAAACGGGCGATGGCAATGAATTTGCATATTTTGTGCATCAGGACGACGACCAATGCCTCATGATTATTTCAAACCGCTGCGACAACGGTTTTCTGATTGAAAAATACAAAAATCTTGATTTTATCATGAAGTTTGATACTCAACTGAACGATGAAGAAACAGATGAATGGATTAAGAAATTAAGGAAAGTAACGCTGATTTCGGCTGCCTTTACAATACAGGCAGATAAGAAATTCGTTTCTTC
>Ga0099364_10014387_pt1 | contig 10536 bp, 6 predicted proteins | sample TergutTh196P3_FD_73070 | JGI IMG/M metagenome (GOLD analysis project Ga0099364, IMG submission 73070) | Microcerotermes parvus P3 segment gut microbial communities from Pointe-Noire, Republic of the Congo - Th196 P3 | ecosystem: Host-associated > Arthropoda: Insects > Digestive system > Gut ...
TGTGAAGTGGATATAAGCGCGTTGCTGCAAATATGGCATACGCAAAAAAAAAGACGTCGGATTTTTTAAAAATGCCGACGTCTTTGGGGATACGCGGATTAGACTGATTGGGCTGATTACCTTCGGTGAGACCACTGCGTTAAGTTTTCACGGATTTCGGATTTTTTGAATATTTTTTTGAAAAAAAAACTTTTTTTTCAGAAAATACCGGAATGTTATTTTTTTATTAAGATTTATCCTCAAATCCAAATTTTTTCCTGACTTCGTCACTTAAAAAAAGTGTTTTTTGAAAACCCTTGCTATTAGCGGATTACAGAATTTGCGTCACCTTTTTAGGGTGACGCAACAATGTCGAATGTCCATAAAATTTGGATTTTTTTCGTCTTTTGGTGACGCATTGACGAAGTCAGGACATAAGCGTATGTTTAGCGTACTTTTTTGAAAATCGACTTTACATAAGCGTATGTTTAGCGTACTTTTTTGAAAATCATGTTTGCATAAGCGTATGTTTGTACTGTTTTTTTCAAAATCGACTTTGCATAAGCGTATGTTTGGGCAAAAAAAATTTGGGGCAAACATACAAATATGTTTGCAGGAAATTATTCGATACAGGTAAATATTTTTTCAAAAAAAAATTCCATTCAAAAAAATAATCATATCTTTGTGCTTTAAAATTTTTATCAAAACAGTTTCAAAAAACAAAAATCTAAAAAAATGCAAACACAACCTGATACAGATGGTTTTTTACCCAAACATGGTGGTTTCGTCAACTTGATAACCTTCCAGAAGGCAGAAATAATATATGACGGAACATATTATTTCGCCCACAAGTTTTTTCCTAAATTTGACCGTACGATTGAGCAGATGGTACAAGCCGCGCGTTCAGGAAAACAAAACATTGCCGAAGGAAGCATGAATTCTGGAACATCAAAAGAAATGGAACTAAAACTCACTAATGTTGCTCGCGGCTCATTGGGCGAACTGATACAAGACTACAAAGACTTTTTAAGAACAAGAAATCTAATTTACTGGGACAAAAACCATCCATACTACAAACCCTTGACAGAACTCCACAGAACACCAAACCCCACCTACGAAACATACAGAAAAGGTATTGAAAACCCAAACCCCGAAGTTGCCGCAAACGTACTGTTAAGTTTGACAAATGTTACGTCATATTTACTGGCAAAACAAATAAAAACGTTAGAAAAGGAGTTTGCAACCCACGGCGGCTTACGCGAAAGAATGACCAAGGCAAGACTTGACGTCAGAAAAAAACAAGGATAAGGCGGTTTCGGCGTTGTGCGCTGCGGTTTCGGCGTTTCGGTTTCGGGGTTTCGGTTTCGGGGGACTTTGACGACCTTGACGACCCTGACAACTACCCAGTCTCCGAAGTCCACCCAGTCCCCAAAGTCCACCAAAACAAAACCACCCACCCCCCAAAAAAAATCTCAAATCAAAAAAAAAAATTCAAATCTCAAAAAAATTTTCATTACCTTTGCCGCGATTTTTTTCAACCAAAAACCAAAAAGTATGTACCACACGATGATTACACCATTTATACCCCCGTCTCGGAACCCCTCCCATGCGGTTTTTTGCATTGTCCCCATTGTCCCCCCTGTCCTCAAAGTCCTCAAAACCATAATCAAAAATCAAAAATCAAAAATCAAAAACCCTATAACCTTATAAATATCTAAAAATGAAAAGTATAATAAATTTCAAAAAAGCAGCAATAGCGCTCGCAATGATGTGCAACGTAGCAACGGCGATAGCGCAACAAACGGTAGACATTACAACAGCGGCAGGACCGGCTGTCATACAGGACAGAATAGCGACAGCCATAACCAATCTGGGAGCAGACGGCGGCACGGTTACTGTTATCGGTAGCCTGACATTTGGCACCAATACATGGGCTAACAGACCAGCGAGTATCACTATTCCTGCAAATGTTATCATTCTTTGGCAGGCGCAGTATACAAACAATGGCGTGCGGCGAGTTTCAGGTTCAGAGTCCGCACGAAATTTGTTAGAATTGAGAGGCGATGGCGAATTCCGATTATCCGCCGGCGGCGTACTTTCCGCCCCAAATGAAACTTCAAGTTACGCAGTTTATTTAGCGGACAACGTGTATTTTCGAATGACAGGTGGCAGCGTATTCTCGCAAAACGCCACTGCTATCTATTCAGTCGCTGGTGGGACGAGAGAAATAAGAATTGAGGGAGGAACGGTTAGCACAGCAGTAAGTTCCAACTCTCTGCACGCTATTGTAGCGTCAAATAGAAGCGTATCTATCAGTGGCAGTGCGGCTATATCTGCGCCGACTGCGGGCGGAATAAGTGCGAGAGGCAATGTAACAGTAAGCGGTAATGTATCTATAACGGCAAGGGATAAGGCGATTTATGGTTTAAGCGGCAGCAATATAAACATTACAGGCGGAACAATTGAAAACACGGGAAGCAACATAACAATCGATTTTAGAGGCGACTTGCTGCGCATCAGCGGGGGAACTGTACGCTCTACAAGCGTGAATGGTCGCCCTATCGAAATCTTCGCAGACGCAACGGCAGTTATTTCGGGCAACCCATCTATAATATCTAACAATGCAACGCAAATGATTAATGTTGAGAATGGCAGTAGTTTATATTTGTTGGGCGGCGTTTTTACTGGTGCGCAAGGTAGCATTCGTTGTAATAGCAGTGGCACAAACAGAGTATATTATTTAAGCGCTTACCGGCAGTTTATCGGCGTTTTTACCTCTGCCAACCGCTTCGTACTCGACGCTGTTACATTAACGTCGGGAGGTGCGCCTTATACATACAACGCCGCACCCGAAAACGCCCGACAGTCAGTACAGGCTACTCTGTCAAGCGTTTTAAATTTATCTAATGCAGGTTATGCATTTGTTCAGAACATACCGTCAATTCATGTTTCGCAGACTGGGCATGTCGTTACTTTTTCGTCTATCCCCGGTATTTCGGGAGACGTAAACAGAGATGATGTTTATATTCAGTTATATCAAGCGAGAGTAATCGTAGGCGAATTTTCCTTCACCATTCCCACTATAACTACCGCGCCTTTTGGCGTCAACGTGTCGGCTACCGACAATTTTCCGCCAACGCCGGGAAATAAAGGAACAATATCCGCTACGGGAGTGACGGCAAACGCCGTGACTTTAAACTTTTCGCGCGCTACAGACGTATGGACGCCGCAAAATGATTTAAGGTACCACATACGTCGCGCCACACCAAATCCTCCTCCTAACTGGACAACGGGCGGCACGCTGGTAGAAACCATCAACGTAACCACTGCCACGCAAGCATTTCAGGTAACGGGGCTATCGCCGGGAACAACCTATCATTTCAACATAGTGGTAGAAGACGCCGGTGGAAACCGCGTGGCATACAACGCTGTTAGCGCAACAACGACAGTCCCGCCCACAATTACAACAACCTCCCCGCTGCCCGACGGAGCAGCCAACGCAGCATATAACCAAACACTCGCAGCAACAGGCACAACCCCGATTACATGGAGCCTTCCAGACGGCGCATTGCCCGGAGGATTAACCATGACAACAGCAGGCGTAATTTCGGGAACCCCCACCACAGCAGGTACGTTCAATTTTACCGCAAGGGCGCAAAACACCGCAGGCAACAGCCAACAGGCGTTTACAATAACAATAAACACAGGCGAAGGAGCAGCAGTTAGCGGCGCCCCTACCGTTAGCGGAACGCCTACAACAAGCACAATAACTGTAAACCCCGTTACAAACGCAGGTACGACAGGGCAAACGGTAGAATATTTTATCAGCACATCTATCTGGCTTACCCCCGCTGAACTTGACGCTTTAGAAGGGCAGTCGGGAACAACTTTTACGGAACTCGACCCCGAAACCAACTATTATGTATATGCCCGCACAGCGGCTAATGACAATTACTATGCAGGAGCGGCGCAGATAAGCACAGTTATAAGAACGTTGCCCGAAGGTGCAACTGTGGCGATTTTTGTGAACGACCCCGACGAAGAAAATCCGCTGAAAACGCTTCCCGATATACAAGCCGAAATACAGGCGGCATTAAACAACCCGCTGGTAGAAACAGTTACCGTAACCGGTTTTTTTTCAGGCGCAACAGAAACCCTCGACATTAACCTCGCCGGTAAAACGCTCGTATTGAAGGCAATATATTCAGGACCCGCCAACAACATTTCGCTTATAAAAATAGTCGGAAATGGTACGGTCAAAGTGGAAGACGGAGCCGAAATAAGGCAAAGAGCCACAACCGGAACAAACAGCCATAGCATTGAAGCCGATGATGCTAACATACAAGTGACAGGAGGCGCGATTATCTCTGAAAGAAGAACGGCAATATTGGTAACAGGCGACGGTAGCGTAAACGTAACAGGCGGACAGGTAATAACCACCTCTGGTACTGGAGGCTCCGCTATACATGTCAATAATTCTGCCCACGCCGATAACAGCGTTACCGTCAGCGGAGGTAAAGTTGAGGCAACAGGCGCAGGAAGTGCTATCACGGCATTCGGAAACATACTGATTGAAGAAGGCGCACATATAGCGTCGCGCTTGTACAGAACGCTGTCTCTCGGAGCAGACGCTACCCTGACAATTACCGGCGGACTGATTGAAAACGGCACAACAGGCACAAACATGGGCGATGCAGTTATATTTGCTCCAGCGACATCGCCAAACGTTAAAGTCATTATCACAGGCGGTATCATTAACTCATTTAGCAACGGAGGACCCGCAATTGAAATGGAAAACACTAACTTCATCAACTCTCGAAATTAGAGGAGGGACGATTACGGCGACCGGTATAACAGGTAATATTATCAGCGGCACTCCGTATAATACCGTTTTGCGCGTCAATGGCTTAAACTCAACCACTAAAATTACAGGCGGAAAAATTATGGTAACAGGAAATCATAACCAAACCCGCGCTATCATATCAAGAGGAAAATTGGAAATATCGGACAACGCTCAAATTATTGCTAAACAAGGACACGCAATAGAACTCGACGGCAGAAACGCAGACGCTATTGCCACCGCTGACATTACCGGCGGCGTTGTATTTGCCTACGGAAACCAAATTATGGGCGCTTCAAACGTTATTTCGACCACCGGCAGCGCAACTGCTAATATTTCCGACCTCGCCGCTGTTATAGCCTACAACCGCGCCGCCGCCCCGCCCGACCTGCTCTACCACGCGGGCTCAAATACAGACCTCGCAGTGTCGCCGCAAAATGCACGGGCAGTGTGGGCTATCAACGAAAATGTGAGCGGAATACGATATACAAACCAAAACAATACCGGTTTCATAGCCGTTGATGATGTAACAGCGGTCATTTTTCCGGGTATTTATGTGAACGACCCCCAGCAAAACCACCGTCTTTCAACCCTTTCAGCAATAAGCGCCGCTATTAACGCCGAATTTGCCAAACCCGATGTAGAAACGGTTACAGTCGTCGGCTCTTTCGCCGAAGCCTCTGAAACGCTGAATATTGAAATACCCCCCGGCGTAGAGGTTATATGGGAAGCCGATTATGTCCTTCCCGCCGCCAACGCTTATGTCCCCGCGATAACACTCACCGGCGACGGCGTATTTACGTTAGCCGCCGGCGCAACCATTACAAGCGCCCAAAACGGAATATCGTTGCCGCAAGGCAGCAATGTTGACCTCAATATCGCAGCGGGAGCAGCCATTGAAACGCTTCAAACGGCAATTCGCGCGCAAGGCGAAAACACAATTAACATAGCCGCAAGCGTAACAAGCGCCGAAAACGTCGCCGTATCTGCATCGGGCAACGGCATAATAAACATTGCCGACGGCGCACAAGTGAAATCAAACGCTATCAGCGTGTCGGCAATTAATCTTACCGGCGGCAAATTGAACGTTGCCGGAGGCAAAATAGAAGGCAATGGAGGAATACAAGCGGCAAATTATTCAACGGTCACAATAACCGGCGGCGAGATTACTGCCAATAATATGAGCGCAATAAGAGCCTATCATTATGCAACGGTATTAGTCCACGGCGGCATAATAGCGACCAATAGCGATTGGGCTGCGGCTATAGATATGTCTGATAATTCCGCCCTTTCAATAGACGGAGGCTCGATTTCAAACGCAAACGCTCCAACAAATGCAGTTGCGATGTTGAACAACAGCATAATATACATATCCGGCAATGGCGGAAATATTACAGACGACGGCATTCGCAAACAGAGCGATAATTTTAATTATTTAGACCCCAGCCACGCCACAGCCTACTACACAGGCGCTGAAAACTCCGCTCGTTTCCACTCCGACGGCACCTCGTGGACATTTGCCTCCAACGAAAACCTCTTCCGTCTCGACAATTTATTAGCCGTCCTCACCCAAGACGACGACAACCCGCACCACCCCGCCACCTCCTATCTGGGAAGCGTAACAGCGGCTTTGCCCGCAATTTCGGGACTAATAATATCAGACGATGCAATATCTGTCGCCGCCCCCGACCAAAATTACACAATCCAAAATAATACAGTCGCCTTTTCGGGAACGTTAAATGCCACGGAAATAGTCGTTTCGGGCATCGCCACAGCAGGCGCAGCGGCGCAGTTAACCCTCCCCTTTGCCACCGCCCCCTTTGCAGTGAACATCATGGAAGCGAAAGCCGACGTGAGCCACCAAATAACATTTACCGGCGGCTCGGCAACCTATACCGGCGCCGAACAAATCTACGAAACGGCAACTAACGGCGGCTTCCAAGCCTCTGAAAACCCCCTCTGGACATACGATTACGCCATTGACCCCACAGCCCCCCACAACGACAACGCCTCGCTTGGCGACAACGGCTTACCGCTAACCGCCGGCAAATACACCGTAACGGTCGAATATGAAGACGACCTCAACAGGGGAACGAAAACTGCCACTTTTGAAATTGTCCCCCTTGTCGTCACTGTCGTCCCCGTCCCCCACCAGAGCAAGCCCGTCGGCGCCCCCGAACCCGCCGCTTTTTACTACTCCACCCTCCCCGCCGAAGCCCTCTTACCCCCAACATGGAACTCCGCCCACGTAATATTAAACCGCCAGGCAGGCGAAGATGTTGGTTTCCACCCATATACCGGCATAACCGACAACACTGCCGCCAACTACGCCGTCGCCTTTGCCAATCCCCACGATGAAACCTTTGAGATAACAGCCGTCGCAACGCCTATAGACGGCTCTGTATCAATAACCATTGACGCTCAAACAGGCGAATTAACCGCCACCGCCCTCATACTCAATGGAACGGGAGCGCCTGCTTACGCATGGTTAATAGACGGCGCCCCGCCCCAAGACACACCCGCCAACGCGCCAACCTTCCAACCCGCGCCAACCGAACTTGGCAAAGAAATTTCGGTAACGGTAACAAGAGACGGCGCCACCGGCAGCATCACCGAAAAACTAACGCTCTACCGCGTTGATATTACCCTTTCGGGAAATGAAGGCTTCGACGCAGCAACCATATCCGCGCCCTACGGCACACCTGACCACGACGTTGAAATAGTCTATGCCCTTGCCCCCATCGGCACCTTGTCAAACACGCTAACCTTCAGCGGCACAACGCCACCGCTCGCGCAAGTAGCAGCCTCCGGCTACGGAACACGCCATTACACAATAGCGCCGTCCGACGCCACAAACGGCGTAATAACCATCACAGCCACCTTTGCCCGCAGCGATAATCCCCCAATAGCAGGCGCAGTATCAATATCCCTCGACGCCCAAACAGGCGAATTGACCGCCCACCCCCAGATAACCAACGAAACCGCAGCGCTCAATTACGCATGGTCAGTAGCCGACGCCCCCCCTGTAAACCCCTCCCACGCGCAAACATACACGCCCGCCCCATCCGAACTTGGCAAACAAATTTCCGTAACGGTAACAACTGACGTCACAACCGGCAGCCTAACCGCCAACATAACGCCTTACCGCGTAAACATAACCCTTTCGGGCAACGCTCCCGGCGACGCAGCAACAATATCCGTCCCTTTCGGCAAACCGAGCGACGAAATACAAATAGCCTATAACGTTGAAAACATCGGCACAATGCTCAACACGCTAATTTTCAGCGGCATATCATCCCCACCCGCCCCTGTAACCACCCACGGCGACGGCTCCGTATATTACACAATATCACCCCCCGACGCCAACGCAAACGGCATGATAACCATCACAGCCACCTTTGCCCACAGCGACACGCCAATTCCAATAGACGTAGTTTCGCAAACTCCGCAAATCAACGCTATTGATGTAGAACTCAACGCAACAGTTTCAGTAATATTCAATCAGAACATAACCGTAACCAACCCATCGGGAATAACCATCACCAACGGCGCAACCGTAACCGGCATAACCGCAACCGTAAACGGCGCAACATTGACAATAGCGCACAATGGTTTTGATTTCGATACCGAATATACCGTAACCATTCCTGCAAATGCAATAGACGGCTACGCATTGCCTATAACATGGTCATTCACCACAAAAGAAGCCGACCCGACAACCACGCCGACCCACATTGTCACTTTCGGACAAACCGGCATTGGCAGCGGCAGCATAAGCGCAACCGTAGTTGGAGGAACGCAAATAGACAACGGCGCCGCCATTGAACAGGGCAAAACCATAGTCTTCACAGCAACCCCCGCCACCGACAACCGCATCATCGAATGGAAGCGCGACGGCGCAACCATACCCAACCACGCCGGCGCAGCCTACACCCTCGAAAACTTGCAAGCAGCCGCAGAGATAACGGTAGAATTTCGCGCAGCCTTGGATTTCGACGAGTACGCAGTAGTAAAATGGGGCAACGTCCTAATGCTCAACGTAAACAAACTTACAGCCAACGGTCATACACTAATAGGCTCTGAATGTACATGGTGGGAAATTTCCCCCGATGGCAAAAGGACAAAAATAGGCGAAAGCAGCACGTATTACAGCGCGCCCGGCGGTCGCAACGCCCTAAAAACCGCAGCCGACGGCGTGTCCTACTACTTTGAGATACAGACCACCGCCGGTATTCAGTTCTCAACCGACAAGCAGTTAGACCCCGCCACGTTCAAATCATTGCCCCTCGTAGCCTATCCTAACCCCGTCAATTCAGCCTCCCCGCTCACCATCGAAGGCATCGAACAAGGCGCACTGATAGAAATCTTCACCATAACAGGAACGCTCATCCAAACAACCATCGCCACCGACGACCCGGTAACGCTGATGCTGAACGTGCCTAATGGAGTATATGTAATAAGAACGCCAAACGGCGAAGTTAGAGTAGTAATTGAAAATTAGAGTTTTTTTATTTTGCTATTCAAAAAAAAATATTTAATTTTGCGTTTTAATTTAAAAAATCTTATAATAATGCAGACATATCAAATAGATACATCAATATCAGACAGTGGAGTAATCAACTTGCCCGAAATGCCCTATTTGCACAACAAGCAGGTAAAATTGATAATTATTTCGCCCGACGATACTACTCCTACTTTGGAGCAACGCAGGCAAGCGATTGAACGTATAATGAAAAGACGTGAAACGACCACGCTAAAACACTATACCGATGAAGAATTGGATAATATACGTTACGAATATTTAAAAGAGAAGCATTTACGAAAATGAATAGAGTATTGATAGACACCAATGTAGTGATTGATTATCTTTTAGAGGAGGAGCCAAATTTCATATATGCTCAAACTATCATTGATGAAATAGGTATGGGCAAAATTCGTGGATACATTACAGCGTCAATGGCAACCGACGTCTTTTACTTGCTTCAAAGGGAAAAGGGCAAAACATTTGCTCTGAACTCGCTTGCTGATATATTGGTTATTCTTGATGTATTGCCGGTTTACAGAAATGATGTTTACTCTGCGCTTCATTCAGGATGGAACGATTTTGAAGATGCGCTTCAGGCTCAAGTTGCAATACGTAGCGGAATGGATGCGATTATTACCAGAAATATCAGGGATTACCAAAATGCAAGGAATATAGATATTTTTTTGCCGCAAGATTTTATTCAAAATTTATTAAATAATTCATAATGAAAAAGATAATCATATCAATAACATTTTTTGTTGCCGCGAGCATCGCCACCGGCAGCGTACAATTTTTTCAAGATGCCACACATGAATATTCCGCGCACATAGGCGGCGGATTAGGCTCTTTGCGTTACAAACTGCCCATAGGCGAGCGCAGCGGTGGCGCAGGCTTCGATTTCGGAGTTGGCTACACCTTTTTCTTCAACAACGCCGCCGCAGTAGAAACCGGCACGATACGCCACACGCAATTAGGTTTCCATACAGGTCTGGGCATTTCGCTATACGGTGCAAAAACCGCCCTCAACGGCGCAACAACCGTAAACCAAAACCTTACAGACAGCGAGGACGACCCATTCCACCTACATTCCACAGTTCGCAACTTCGAGGAAACCCAACGTTTGACGCTTCTAAACATTCCCATCATGGGACAGTATGAAATAGACCGTTACTACTTCATGGGCGGCTTCCGT
>Ga0099364_10014388_pt1 | contig 10535 bp, 3 predicted proteins | sample TergutTh196P3_FD_73070 | JGI IMG/M metagenome (GOLD analysis project Ga0099364, IMG submission 73070) | Microcerotermes parvus P3 segment gut microbial communities from Pointe-Noire, Republic of the Congo - Th196 P3 | ecosystem: Host-associated > Arthropoda: Insects > Digestive system > Gut ...
GGTATTGATTTAGAGTTTCTTAGAGATTTTGAAATAGAAAACATACTGAAAGTTGTTTTTTCTAATCGTGAAAAAGATTTCTATAAGAGTAAAAGCTCTAATGAGATAATGAAGGCATTTTGTTTTAAAGAGGCTTACTTAAAGTATATTCAAAAAGGTTTTGGCGAAAATCCGGTAAACATAGAATTGATTGGTGAAGATGTTTTCTTTAAAACAAAACCTGTTTTGAATATTCAGAAAGTTTTTAAAAGTGTAGGGTCAGATTATGTTTTGGTTGTTGTTTGGGGTGGCTGTTAAACAATTTTCACATTTTTTACCCCTATAGAGCGAAAATTCTTGACTTTTTAAAGTTTTCCCCTTATAATGGCAATATGTTAAGGGTAAAATATGATAGAACGCAAGCAATACATGAAAAGTCTTCTATCCTACAAGGATAACGAGCTGATAAAGGTTATTACCGGTTTAAGAAGATGTGGTAAATCTACTTTACTCCAATTATTCAAAGAGTATTTACTGCAAAATGGTGTTTTGTCTGACCATATAATAAATATCAATTTTGAATTAATGACCTATGACGATATAAGAGAATATAAATGTTTTTATAAATTGATACGGGAACAGATTGTCAATAAGGGAAAGTATTATTTACTGCTTGATGAAATTCAACAAGTTGAGCATTGGGAAAAAGCGATTAATAGCTTGAGCGTGGAGACCGATATAGATGTTGATATTTATATAACAGGCTCTAATGCGTATTTACTTTCTTCTGATATTTCTACACTTTTGTCAGGCAGGTATGTGGAAATCAAAATGCTTCCCCTTTCTTTTAAAGAATTCTTGCAATTTGATCATTTGCCGAAAGAGTTTAGTTTAGAAGAAAAATTTAATCAATACTTAAAATATGGCAGTCTTCCTGCCATTGCATCGTTACCACAAAATGATGATACAATCTATCCGTTCTTGCTAGGTGTTTATAATTCGGTAATAGTAAAAGATGTAGTAGAGCGTACTTTGATTAAAAATGTGGCTTTGCTTGAAAAATTAGTACGTTTCGTTATTAGCAATACAGGTAACATTATATCGAGCAATAAAATAAGTGGTTTTTTAAATGCACAAGGAAAAGGTGAATCTATAAAATCAACCACTATTACTTCTTATTTGAATGTGCTTGAAAAAGCATATATTGTGTACAAGGTAGACCGTTATGACATAAAAGGTAAGGAACAATTAAAAACTTTTTCCAAATATTATGTTTCAGATATCGGAATCCGCAATGCTCTTTTGGGATATGCCGATAGCGATATAGGTCATGTTTTGGAAACGATAGTATATTTTGAATTACTCAGGCGTGGTTACCAAGTTTATATTGGTAAATGGTATGACAACGAAGTTGACTTTTTTGCAATACGACAGGATACAAAAAAATATTATCAAGTTACATTGAGTTTAATGGATGAAAGTGTTAAAAGAAGGGAACTTGCCTCGTTTAAAGCTATATCTGATAATTATGAAAAAACTGTACTTTCTATGGATAAAAACTATGTAAGTGATCATGAGGGCATATCTTTTAAGAATATAATCGATTTTTTGTTAGAGGGGTAAATAACTTAGCATTCCACTCAAGAAAACTTAAACCTCAAACCATTATGCGAATTTTTTTGTATCTTTCCTTCTCGTTGTAAACGCCCCACAACAATTCCGGGTAAAACATTTTCTTCTTTGGCAAATTTAATTATGCCGGTTTCACTAAAATCATTTTTTAGAATAAAACTATTATATTTATTTTCCGGAATAAAAAAATTGTTAGCAAAACGATCTGCTTGTTTTTCTTTTTTGTTGAGTTCCCTTGAAGAAAAATCTAAATCTATAAATAAATCGCTAAAATCACTATTTAGTAAATGTCCGATTTCATGTATTAATGTAAACCAAAAAGCATCTGCATATTTATCATTCATCGTTAAACCTAAGATTACTTTCTTTGATAATTTTCTTATCATACCTTGTACAGGTGCCCCGGCTAAATTGCGAGTAACTTTAAATGCAATTCCATATTTTGAAAAAATAAGAGTTAGTTTAGCTATTACAATATTAATATCATTTAACATTATAATATTTTTAATTTCAGATAATGCCGAGTTAATTCTTTTTACATCGTATTCTTTTACTTCTATTTTTGATGCTTCGATTTCACACATTCTTGTCCATGCCAGTATCGAATAAAAATTGCGATTAACTTTTATTGATTTGCGAAATGTTATTTGATTAGCTAATTTTGATAAGTTTAAAAGATTGTTAATCTTAAAAAAATTTCTAAGTTCTTTAATAAGAAAAGCAGAGCCCACTTTTTCTTCAATAAAACCAAATTTTCTTAATTCTTTATGTGGTATTAAATTTAAGCAGTCAAATTCTTTCTGTGTAATAGATTTCAACTCCTGTATTTTTAATCTTTCTTCTGAATAATTGGCTTCTAATGTGTTCCAAAAACTTGCCGGAACTCCTAGTGCATTTTCTAACTTGATAGCTGTAGAACAAGTTAACGATTTATTTCCTTTGATTATTTGATTTAAATGTTTAGTTGTAAGCCCTGTTCTTATTGCCAATTCTTTTTGAGACATGTTCTTTGTGTTCAAAATTTCTTGCAATGATACCCCGGGAGGAATCAAAAGACTGGGAGATAATTTGCTTTTATCTATCGTCATAATAATCAAAAGTTCCTTTTATAATTAAACGATTACTTTTTGCAATTAGTAATCGTTTACATAGCTGACCAAAATAATTTACCACTTGGATAGACTATTTTAATTAGCAAGAATTGTGTCAACTATTTTTAATGATTTTTTATGATTTGATTAGCTTTTGGATGAATTAATAATACAGTCCAAATTGTTTTATTCTCGTTTTATACGCCATTTTCTAACTAAAAATAACTTGGCATTATTATAAAAATAATTTATTTTTACTTGACTTTACATACAGGAACAACCACTATTCCGATGCAAAAGGGAACACTTAATCCCAAAATGGCAAAAAGTATATTAAAACAAGCAGGATTAAAATAAAAGAGGAGAAAATAGCTAAATATATTGCTTTTATAAAATTGAGTAAAGAACTCTCTAATGATGTTCTTGGTGTAGTATTTCCCGACTTTCCGGGATGCATTTCATGTGGTGATGATTATGATGAGGCATATCCTAATGCTCACGAGGCATTGTCTGGGCATGTTCAGGTTATGATTGAAAACGGCGAGAAAATACCGGCTCCACGTTCCTTAGAGGAAATAGAGAAAACATGGGAAGATTTTGCCGATTGGAAAAATTCAAAATATGCTATATCATATATTGATTTGTTGCCATCTAGCGAAACTTGGCGTTATACGATTTCAATGGATACACGTCTTATGGCTGCAATTGATTCTCGCACTAGTAATCGTTCAGCATTTTTAGAATCTGCTGCAGAGTATATGTTGAGTAGGCATAATACAGAAAAAAATTGATTTTTTATTTCTTATATATTAACGAATGAGATAGATGAAATATTGAAACAAGGTGGTTTTTTGGGGATAATTTGTATGATTTTATTATTTTTTTACCCAAAGGTGAAAAAAAATAATAAAATCTTGACAAAATAAAGCCTTAAATATAAAAGATATAACATGTATAATATGGAAGCAATTAGTCAACATTGTATGGGTAAAAAATATTTTGCCCCACGCACGCACGCACGCACGCACGCACGCACGCACGCACGCACGCACGCACGCACGCACGCACGCACGCACGCACGCACAATTGTATAAACAATTCTAAAAAGTCAAGCAAAAATAGAAAAAATATAAATTTTTTTGAAATTATCTGTAGGGCATATAGGGGTGAATTGTATTCGCCTTGTGTTTGCTATTTTCAGTATTTGTGCAAATTAAAACTAAGACAAATTATTAAAGAAAGCATCCGATGGCTAGTAAATAATTTTATATTACAAACCGGAAACTATAATATAAATTACAAGTATAGACTTCCTTATAATAAATTAAAGATTTTTAAGTTAAATTGTTGCAGGTGTCGGCCAATGTCGACATTTGTAATAATTTGCAATACAGGTCTTGTATGGTGGTAAAAAGGCAGGTCAATGGTTAAGGAAATAAAATCAAATTTGCAGAAAGTGTTTTTTTAACTAATGCAGATTGATTTTAAAATTATAATTTAAATTTTAAAGGAGGAATTTTTTAATGAGAAAAATTCTAATTTTAGTCATTATTTTATTATCTATGGGGTTTATAGCCTGTGGAGATGATAATAATGATAATCGTGATACTCTTGCCTATGAAGGTGGTGTATTAGACGCGGGTACAGAATTAGTACCCTACAATCAACCGGTAACAGGAGCTACCGGAGCAGTAAATATCACTTATGCTCTTAAAGATGGTGATACATTACCCAATGGACTAACAGTTACACTTGCCGGTTCTGTTGTGGGAACTCCAGAGGAAGGTTCAGCTGTTAATGGTCATACTTTTAGAGTAGTAGCAAGTGCACTAACTGCTAGAGCAAGTGTTGAAGCACAATGGACTATTACAATAAATCCAACAGGTAGTCAACAAAGTGTTGTATACATAGCTAATCCGGCATTATTGTATACTGCAACAGTTGGAACTGCATATGCAGGAAGTGTAGGAGGTGCCATAGTGCCAGCTACAGGTGTTACTTATGCAATTACAACAGGTTCATTGCCTAATCCATTAGAGCTAAACCAAAATACCGGTGCAATTACAGGAATGCCGGCTGCATCAGGCAGTTTCTCTTTTACAGTAACAGCAAGTGCAGAGGGTTATACAGCTACAGCTCAAGAATGGACATTAGTCATACAAGCAGGTTCAGATCCGCTTGTTGTATATCCTAATACACCTCCATTGTCTAATGGAACAGTGGGAGAGGAATACACAGGAAATGTAGCAACAGCTACAATACCTGCCAGCGGTGTTACATATCAGCTTATAAGTCCTAATCCACTGCCTGCTAGCTTAATATTTAATGCTAATGGTACAATTACCGGAACACCTAATGCAGTTGTAAATGGTGTAACAATTACAGTAAGAGCAAGTGCACCAAATCATACTTCTGTAGATGCAACTTGGACATTGACAATAGTACAAGCTGGTGGTCAGGGAACAGCTGTAATATTTGAAGCTGAGGACTCTGTGATTGGAGAACCTGCTCAACGTGAAGATGATCTTGTATTTGCAAGTGGAAATGCAGGTGTGGGCTTTATGAATCCTGGTGCTTCTTTGACCTGGAATATAAATTCTAATGCAGCAGCAACTGCTAGGATGGAATTTCGTTTTTCAAGTACAAATATGGAATTTGTTTTTGAGCCTGATTTTACAATATATATTGCAGATCAACAGGTTGATGCTTCGCTTATAAGGCTTACAGTAAATGGAACCGTAATTCCGTTTACATCGTTTGTGGTTACAGGAAATCCCGGTGTACCCATGGGCTTTAATCAAGTTTGGACTGTGGTAAGCATTGGCGATATTAACCTTATTGCAGGTGACAATGTTATTGTTCTTTCAGTTATAGCTGAACAGGGTGGTGCACCAAATGTTGATTACTTGCGGCTTACCTCTACTGCTGCTTTAACATGGGCAGGTTCTGGTTCTGGAGGAGATCCTGTAGCTTATGATTTAACAGCAGATCCCGTTAAATACAAGGTTATTATTGGCAGCTATGAATTGGGACCACTAGTGGAAGGCATTGTATTGACATTTGCAAACGATGTTGATGGAACAAGTTTTGATGAAACCACATTTAGAGTTAGAGTAGCCAATACTGTTCGAACCGTAACAGAAGCATATGTATCAGATGAGAGAGGAAATTCTCTTGCTGCAGGCACAACAACTTCAAAATATATTACGTTTAAATTTCAGCTTTCAGTAAGTAATACCGGAGGTGCACAACAGAGTGCAGGTGCATTTCAATTTGTTATGTCGCCAGTGATGTCAAACATTTGGCAACCTAATTTAAGGCAATATCAAGTTGATGTTAATGCAGGTAAAACTTTTAAAGTTGGTGATAATCTTTATAATGAGTTTAATTTGCTTAATGCCGGATTATCATTCGTTGGATTTAATTATGCCGGTGGAGAAGCTAATACTGCTGCAGGAAGAATATCTCCTTCTACCGAGACTTGGACTGTTAGGAGAACTTATCAACTTTTAGATAATCATTCATCGTTAGCCGAGCCGGTAATGCGTACACTTGGAGTAACTGCATGGGAACCTGATGTACTTAAAAATGACTCAGGGAAAAATCCTCTTATAATATGGCTGCATGGTGCCGGAGAATTAAGTACGACTTTTGATGGTGACATAGCTCTCTTGGGTAATCAAGTTACCGAGCTTGCATTAGATACGGTGCAAAGACATTTCAGAACAGGAGGCTTGCAGGGTGCATATGTGGTGTCTATTCAAAATGACTCTATGTGGATGAATTACTATACCGGTGGAAGCTATGGTACTCAATCAAGTGGTTCAATATATACACAGATATTATTGCATGCAATAGATCAATATATTGCAAGCAATGATGATATCGACACGGATAGAATATACATAGGTGGCTGCTCTAATGGCGGTTACATGGTGCTTGAAATGCTTTTCCAAAGACCAAATTTCTATGCCGCTGCTTGGCCAACTTCCCATGCTTATGAGGTTGGAAATCTTACTCCTCAGAGGCTTGCGTCAATTAACAATCTTCCTATATGGTTTACACATACTAATGGTGATACTACAACAAACATGAATACTTATGGTCAGGTAATTGCCAGAATAATAAAATATTCTCAGCCCGATAGTAAGTATTTTAGCTTTTTAACATCTAATACGGGAAGAGATTTTCCAAATGCAACATATAATGCACACTGGTCATGGCTTCGTGCATTACAAAATCGTGTTGATGAAATTCAAGATAATCGTATTGTTGAAGCAACAGCAAATGATGAAAATGCAACACTGCTTGCTGCTTTCACTCATACAGCTACCGGCGGCAACCTATCAGTAAAGATTGCCGGTCAAGATGTAAGCTTATGGGCATGGTTGGCAGCACAGAAAAAAGGTGTTCCTGCAGTGGGATCTCCTTTTGTTGATAAAATAGAGTATGACGGAAAAGCGTTTGTTTCAGGTATTGGAGTACCTTTTAGCTATGATTTAAAAACAGCTACCGGTGCAGCTAATATTACATATGAACTCAAAGCTGGACAAACACTACCTGCCGGAATAACATATTTAGATGGTGTAATTAGCGGAACAATTTCAGACTTACTTCTTAATCAATCGATTATTGTAGTAGCAAATGCGCCTACAGCAAGAAATGTAGAAGCAACTTTTGTTATTTCGATAGCTAATTCACAAATTAGTTTTCCGGGTAATCCAAATCTTAATACCGGAGCATTTTCCGGTGGAGCATTGCCTGATAGAGCTATAGGAGTTCTTTATAATGCAAGTGTAGCAACAGCTACCGGAGCAACAGGTATTACATATAGTGCAACTCTTAATACTATGACCGGTGGTAATTACGATCCACTTCCAAGTTGGTTGACTGTTAATGCTGCCGGTGCAGTTTCAGGAACACCGCCTGCCGGTGATTCAGGTATGCTTACACTTAGAGTAACGGCAAGTGCACCTGCAACAGCTGGTGCAGTAGCGATATTTACTATAGGTAGTCCTATTCCTACGCAAGATCTTGCAAGATTTCCTGATTGGAATGTAGGAGCTTCAACTTTTGGTGGAGCATCAACTGCAACCTTTAGAAGAGGTACAGCTATTGGTAACAATGATTCACCTTCGATCGATGCTATTTTTGGCGGTAGCGGAAATGTTGCGTATGCTCTTGCTCCTGTTGCAGGCAATGCTTTACCTCCTGGATTGTCATTAGCGACTCAAGGCACCGGAACTGCTGCTCGATTAGCTCGTATAAGTGGAAATCCAACTGTAGCAGGTACATTCACATTTGCTGTACGTGCAACAAGAACAGGTGCAGCAGATGCAGATTCAATATTTACAATAGTAATACTGCCTTCAGGTGGTGAAGCAGCTGCCGACACGATTACATTTACAGGCGGTGCATTGACAAATGGAACTGCAGGATTAGCATATACTGCAACTGTGCCTGCGGCTAGTGGTGTAGATAATATTACATATACGGCTGTGGGTTTACCTGCCGGGTTAACGTTTGATGCAGAAACTCGTGTAATTAGCGGAACACCTGCTGCGGGTGGAAACCTTACAGTAAGAGTATTTGCACACTCACCTACTAGCAATAGCGTAGGTGCAGATTTTACGCTTACAATAACGGGGGAGCCTTTTGTATATAGCTCTATACAAGAGTTACCTTCTGCAATTGTGGGAGTGCATTATACAGGATCGGTACGAAATATTCAAGATCTTCATGCAAATTTCATAGGTGCTCTTTCTTATCAGCTAAAATCAGGTGAATCATTACCACATGGATTGGTGTTAACTTCGCTTGGTGAAGTTGTGGGAGTGCCAGCTGTAGCTGTAACTGATCACGAGTTTACCGTAGTAGCGAGCTCGTCTAGTTCAATACCGCAAGAATTAACTTTTACTATGTCGGTAAATATGGCTCATGCATTAAGCCAGGTAGCTTGTGAAGATAGTATTTACTGTGTAGATGGCGAGCTTGTACAACCTAATATAGTATATGCACAAGATATTGCTGTTATAAATTTTACTACAACAACCGGAACTATAGCTCATGAAAGAAATTCTGATGGAACTCCTATGACTGATACTGAAGGTAGACGTATAGGAATGAGAAGTAATGCTAACATTAATACCACTTATCCTCAAAAAACCAGTAAGTTTGCAACTGTAGGAGAAGAATTGTATGAATTTAAAGGCTTGGCAGGCGGTACAGATCTTCTACCATATGAGGATTGGAGACTTCATCCGTTTGATAGAGCTTTGGATTTGGTATCAAGAATAACTCTTGCAGATTGTTATGGAGTTCTGGGTATACCAGGTGGTCCAAGCAATGTTGCTACATATGCGGGTTCGGTTATTGTAAATGGATATCATAAGGCAGCTAGTATGGTGGTTAACTCTGGTGGTAACTTCTTTGGAACAGCTTCAAATCAACGAATTAGATTTGGACTTGGGCGTGCTCAATTAGGTAATGGTCAAGCTAATGCCGGTATTACTTCATCGCCATTACAAACTAATGCATGGCAAGTGCTTGCCGAGCGATTTGGTTATGGAATTCCATTTGTATGGACTAATGACCCATCAACAGTATGGGGATCAAATGCAGGATCAACCGGTTTTGCAAAACAGCAAAATGAATGGCAAAATAACGATTATATTACCATGACCGGATATGGAGCCATAGGCGATGTTGATTATTTCTACAATCATGCTCTAAAACATACACAAGAGTATATAACATCTGGATGGAGAATGACATTGGGACCAATGACAGACCCACTAACAGAACCTCGTTGGGGACGTGTTTACGATGTAGTTGGATCAGACCCTGCATTTGTAGCTGCAATGATGGGAGCTTATTACAGAGCCCAACAAGGACAAAAGCATGGATTTGATGGACCACTTAGCATGGTAGCAATGATGAAGCATATTCCTAGTGCCGGTGGTAATGCAGGTGGATTAGATTCACATGCTGCACAGGGTATGTGGTCAGGTCACTATCCCGGTGGAATACCAGGACACGGAGTTCCACTCGATAAATGGATAAGACCCGGAACTAATGCTGCATTTGGTGGAGGACTACCATATGTTGATGAAGACGGTTCTTGGCCCGGATTTGCAGCGTTAATAGATAGATTTCTAAAACCAATGTTAGAAGAAGTACATCCATTATCAGCGATGCTTTGTTATTCAACATATAGAGATCCATGGATGCCAATGACATATACTTCGTCTGTTACAGGAAGGGTAATAATACCTGAATATGTTGCATCTTCTTATGATTATGCTCTCATGATAGATCTTTATAGAGAAGAACTTGGTTGGGATGGAGCTACATGTACCGACTGGGGTGCACATTCCGGTTCGGCTTACAGAATAAATGATGCCGCACTTGGAGCCGCATATCATCCAGAATTTAACCCATTTGGTAGAAGTGATAGTACAAGTGGACAAAATCAACGTCAACAACGTTATCAGTTAGTTAGAACAATGCAAATGGGAGGCCAAAACGGAAATGCCCAATGGGAAGCTGCTTTTAATGGTGGTTTCGTATCTGAAGATTGGATTAGATGGGCAGCAGCTAAGTGTATGGAAGTGTATATGTTTAGAGTGGGATTATTCGAAAATCCATATGTTGACCCTGATCAATATGAGCACGCTTATGTGGATGGGGCAGCAGCGGCACTAGAAGCACAGAGAAGAGCTCTTGTTCTTCTTAGAAATGAGAGAGGAGTAGCCCCCGGTGGTGCTGCGGTTCTTCCATTAACACTTACAGTTGGATCAACAGATTCACCAACTAAGTTCTACTATGATGGCG
>Ga0099364_10014389_pt1 | contig 10535 bp, 9 predicted proteins | sample TergutTh196P3_FD_73070 | JGI IMG/M metagenome (GOLD analysis project Ga0099364, IMG submission 73070) | Microcerotermes parvus P3 segment gut microbial communities from Pointe-Noire, Republic of the Congo - Th196 P3 | ecosystem: Host-associated > Arthropoda: Insects > Digestive system > Gut ...
CTCGGACGGCTATTTTTTCTCACGCAATCGCTCGGTGGCGCTTCCATGCGCCAACTCGCGAGCGCTCCACCGTCCTTGGTTGCGCTTTGCGTGAGCAGAAACAGCCATCCTCAACGGTTTGAGAGTAGTTTAGTCACCGCAATTCGCGCCCGATTAGACGCGCAATTTCATAGTTTGAATACAGTTCGCCGCCTCCGAAATAATCGAGCGTTATAGTGCCGTGGTTTGTATATGATTCTATCATACCGTCAGCCTGCCAAAAACCTTCTCCGGGAGCATATCCTACGCACCATGCGGCGCGCCAGTTTGTGTTGCATAAAATATGGCCGCCCGGCCCCTGAAGAACTATCCGGTCGCTCAAAATAACCAAAAACTCAAGCTGCCCGTCGCCATCCATATCTATAAAGATAATTTCCGCGTCTACTTTGGCGTTAGCGTAGTCAGGCCGCTCAGAAGGCTCATACGAAAACGAAAACTCCTGTGTTTGCAGCATGTTATGATCTCTAAGCTCCACGGTGAGGGTACCTTCTGAGAGCTTATAAGAGATATTGATTTCTTCCTGACCTTGTAAAAGCGTTACGCCTTTAGCGCCGGAGCTGCCGTCGGGGATCGCGAGGGTCATTGTATCTTGCGAGGAATAGTTTTCTATAATGCTTACCCAGATAAGCTCATCCAAATCCTGTACGGGCGGGCTAGGCAGACTAACGTCGTCGTCAGGGGCGGTATTTATGTCAGGTGCGATAATTTCGGCTGTTTCAATGGGCTCAGGATGGGGAGTGATTTCTCCTGCTGCATCGGGTTCAGGTGGGGGCGTGTTTTCCCCGGTTGCAGTTGGTTCAGGAGCGGCAATGCTTTCGCCTGCTGAATCAGGTTCGGGTGAGATAGTAGTTTCGGCTGCTGTAATGGGTTCTGATGAGGCAGTGGTTTCGTCCGTTTCAATGGGTATGGGCGGGGCAGTGCTTATTTCTGTTGCAATGGATTCCGCCGCAGCGGCATCTTCATGCGTCGAGAATACTTCCCGTGCATTGAACGCATACAGAGCAAAAAACAGCGCCAAAGCCGAGAATATCGCAGCAATGGCAAATTTAGGAATTTGGTTCTTTTTCTTTATGTCACTTAAGGCATCGACCGCCGCTGCATACCGCCGATTTGGGTCGAACTCACAGCACTTGCGGGCAGTTTTCATAATCGAGGAACTTGAGCGGCAGCCCGCAGCTTTGCCCAGTTCTTCTATTGTTATGCCCGCAGCATATATGTCTGAGCGGAAGTCGGTCTGCCTAAAGCCAAATTGCTCCGGAGGCGCATAACCTATCGTGCCGAAATGCTGTGTGTCTTGACGGGCTGTTTCATCATACAGCCTTGCTATTCCAAAGTCTAAAAGCCATAGATTGTCGTTTTCGTCAATGAGGATGTTGTCCGGCTTAATATCGCGATGGACTATGTTTCCGGCTTGAAGCGCGCATAGGGCGGTAAAAATCTGCGTTGACAGGTTATGCGCCCGTTTTTGTGTGATTTTGCTTTTTTTCAGCATTTTTCTGAGGCTTATCCCTGAAATCCAATCTTCGATCACAACCGTGCTTTCATTAAAAATGACTTCCGCAACTCGCGGTATGTGGCCGCACTCGATTTTTGCCAGGGCGTGGAATAATTCCCGTTTGTCTTCCGGGTAGGTTCGCATAATGTATATTTTCTCGTCAAGCGTGCATAAAACCTTTTCAACACGGCAGTCCGGCGAAGTTTTTATTATTTCTTGTGATTGATACAGAGATAGGCGATATTTTTCTGTCTCGGTTGCCATTTCGTCGTCCTGTGTCATTTTGTCGCCCTCTTGCTTTTTTGGGATGTTTTTGCTATTGTAGCTCAAAAGGAGATAGGTCAATGCAAAAAAGCACGCAGGAGTTGTTGCATCACCTGAAAGTGGTTGATGATATCAATAAATATCTTGATGAAAATACGCAGGAATTTATTGCAGAAACGCCGCAAAGCTATCTGAGCGGTTTGTTGTCTATGAAAGGCCTAAAGGCTGCCGACGCAGCGAGGCTTTCGGGGCAAGGGGATTATGTGTACAAAGTATTTAGGGGCGAGCGAAAAGCCAGCCGTGATATTCTGCTTGCTATTTCGATAGGCATGGGACTGGCGACCCATGAGGCACAGCTACTGTTGCGGATTGCCGGGTCAGCGCAGCTCGACCCGCGAAATCGCAAGGATTCAGTCTTGATTTATGCGCTTAACAATGCATTGACGATTGAAAAGACGAATGAGATTCTCTATGATATTGAAGAAATGACGTTGTAATGGCAAAAGTTGGCTTTCCCACAACCCAATGTGCAGCATCAAAAGTCAGGGGCCTGTATAACGGGGGCGCAAAGGTAGGAAATTCACTTTTTTTATCATTACATTCCACCCATCGCCACCTCGCAGCGCTTTTTGTGGAAGGCTATGCCGTATTTGTGAACCCTCTCGTACCCCTCGCGCTTCAAATCATGAACATACGCCTTTTCCTCTATTTGCCTGAGCCCTTTTTCGGCTTCCTGCTTTAAGTCGGTGGATTCTTTCTTGACATGCTTGAACTCTACCACCACTGCGTATTTCTCTTTGCCGGCGGGCTTTATCATGCAGTCTGAGCGCCCTTTGCCTGATTCGGGGTTTGAATAGACCGTGTACTCTCTCGACAGGGCCAAAAGCATCCCGAAAATGAACATGTGGTAGCTGTTTTCACCTTTTAAGTCATGGTAGCTCGGGCTGCTAAATAATTCGTCGTTGAGGGTAGCGCTTACGCCTTCCGCATCGCCCCTTAGAAGGCTCTCGACAAGTTCCGCCGTAGCATCAAATACCGATGATTGCCTTTCTTTAAACCATTCTTTTGCATATCGGGTGAAGATATTCCTTATTTCCATATTCACCAGCTCCGCGTTGAATGTCTCGCCTTCTGCCCCGTTGCAGGGCTTTATGTACCCGGCGTTTAGCATCAAAGTCCAAAAAGCGCCCGTGTTTGAGTATACTATTGGGTAGGTTATCCCATCCATCAGGCTCATAGTCACCGGCGCGCCCGTGATGAGGCCTGCCATGTCGTTTTTCAGTTTTGCGTCGCCTTTGTAGAATATATCCCTGAGTATGGTCAAAGAGCCGGTGTTGACCCAGTACTCGTCAAACTTTTTTTCATTCAAATAACCGGTTATGCTCCATGGGTTGTACATGTCCACGCCGCCGAACCTGTAGCCGTCGTACCACCGCTTCACTTCATCGAATGTGCCGCCCAGTCCATACATTTCGCAAGCTTCCTTCACTTCTTCATCCGTGAAACCGAAGCAGGTTGCGAACTTCTTGCTCATGATGCCGCATATCAAAGGGTTGTTAAATCCGCTGACCAAGCCCTCCCTTGATATCCGTTGGACCCCCGTGAGCACGCCGAACTCCAAATAATCATTCGTTTTGAATACGCTCCCCATGAAGCCCCGCATGAATTCTATCATTTCGTCGTAATAGCCTTTCATCAAGGCGTTGGTTATAGGGGTGTCGTATTCGTCCATTAAGACGATTGCCCTTTTGTTGTGGTAGGTATACAGGTATTCCGTCAAAAAATATAGGGCAGTCGCCATTTCTTCCTCTGTTGCATCTCTTGAACAATACCGATGGAATTCTTTCTTTTGCTGTTGGCTGAGCCTGTCGCTTTCGTATAAGTAAATATTTTGACGGTAGAGGGCTGAAACAAAGATTTTTATCTTCTCAAGTGAGCTTTTGTATGTAGCTGCTTCGACGTTTTTCAGCGTAAGGAAAATGACGGGGTATTTGTTCATGTGCTTTTCTACTATGTCATTGTGCCCCATTATTTTCAGCCCGCTAAACAATGGCTTGCTGTCCTTTGCGGGGGTGGGTGCGCCCTCGCCGGATGCGTTTGGCCCGGGAGGAGTGCCGATGTCGAAAAATGACTTCAGCATGCTCATGTTAAGCGTCTTCCCGAACCGCCTTGGCCTGGTTATGAGTGTAACCTCTCCCCTATTCTCTAGCAATTCTTTTATAAACAAGGTCTTGTCAATATAGAAATAATCGCCTTCAATTATCTTCTCAAAAGATTCCGCTCCTGTCAAAATCTGCTTTTTCACGGCATCTACATTATCCTTTCAAATAATAATTCAAAATGCATGATGTACAATTCTTCCCCCGTGCTTCCTCCGTCATTGTAGCACGAACCAAGCTATATATCCAGAACAATATTCATTTGCGTCTGTAAGAGAGTTTTGGATTTCTTCCAACTTATCCTGCTTGACAATTGCTAAAAAGAGAGTATGCTTAATAAATATGCATTATAAAAACGGAGGGGAAAATGCCCGACGATAAAATAGCACGCAAAAGCAGCATGGGAGAGCATAAGCTTGAAGACCATGTTCACACGACTATATGGACAAAAGGCTTCATCAGCATTTTTTTTGCAAATATGGCGCTGAATCTTGGGATGAACATGAACAACTCAATTCTCGCGCTATATGTGGATTCGCTCGGCGCTCAAGCCGGGGTAATCGGATTGCTAATGAGTTCTTTTGCCATATCGTCCATCTTATTCAGATTTGTGTCAGCACCGATCATGGATACTTACAACCGCAAGAAAATCGTCGCATTTGCGACGATTGTGCTGTCTGCCGCTTTCTTCGGATTCGCGCTGTCAAAAAGCGTCCCTGCCCTGTTTGGGTTCCGGCTGCTGCAGGGCTGCGGCATGGCCTTCGGCAACGCCTGCTGCCTTGCAATCGTCGCGGACATGCTGCCAAAAGACAAATACTCAAGGGGGATAGGGTATTATTCACTTGCGCAGGTGATGTGCCAAGCCGTCGGTCCGTCGATCGGGCTATTTCTGGTAGATAAGCTTGAGTACCGGGGTACATTTATTGCCGTTGCCTGTGTTATGCTGATCGCGGCGTTTTTGGCTACGCAGGTAAAAATAAGAACAGCGCAGCCAAAAAAACTTAAACTATCGCTAAGCAGGGTCGTCGCCAAAGAGGCCTGGCTTCCTTCGACGCTGATGTTTTTGCTCATCTCCGGATCTAGCCCCATCGCATCGTTTTTAATCCTGTTTGCCAGAAATCGAGGCGTCACATCACATATTGGGCTGTATTTTACCGTCAACGCAATTACGATGCTGGCGACGCGCCCTTTGATAGGGCGGCTGACAGACAAATTAGGAATTGTAAAAGTAGCCATCCCTTCTTTGCTTTTCAGCTTTGCCGCTTTTTTTGTTATAAGCTCATCCGCATCGCTTTGGGGATTTTTATTCGCGGCGTTTATTTCCGCGTTCGGGTTCGGGGCATGTATGCCGGCTTTGCAGTCGCTGACCATGAAAACGGTAAAAGCAGAGAGGCGCGGCGTGGCAAGCGCAACGAATTACATCGGCATGGATTTAGGCGCTCTGGTGAGCCCCGCCATTGCAGGCGGCATCGTGCAATCGTTCGGGTATGCTCCGATGTGGCACGTTATGTCCGGCTTTTTCCTGCTTGCCATACTGGTAATGTTCTTGTTCAGAAATAAGATCGAGGGCATAGAAAGGGACTTTTTGTCCGGAGCAATGGGGGATTGATAGTAATATCAAAATAAATCGTAACTACTCTTAAACCGGTGAGGATGGCTATTCAGAGGGTCTGTCAATGAGTGTGTCTAACAAGATAAAAAGCTATATGTTGACAGACCCTTTGCTCACGCAAAGCGCAACCAAGGACGGTGGAGCGATCGCGAGTTGGCGCATGGACGCGCCACCGAGCGATTGCGTGAACAGAAATAACTGTCCGAGCGCAAGGTTCTGAACAGTTACCTCAAATCTATATCTGGATCTTCCTCAGATTAGCGAAACGTGGCAGCCCGTTTTCAATAACGCGAGTGTTCTCCCCCTGAATAAGTGGCAGCGTATAATCAATAAACTCCTGAGTCACATATGTTCCCGTTTCATTGATCCATTCGCGCGGGACTCTCTTTTCTTCATTTGCGCAGACAGATAACGGTTGATACGTGATACCGCAATGATAAGCGCCGTTTATGGTCTCCCGGCTAAAAGCAACCATTTTTCCGCTTTCGCCGGAAATAGCGCCCTCAACCGCAGACTTCCCCGCAAGGAACGCTTCATCAATGTCAGTCTGCGAAGCGAGATGTGCGCCACAACGTTGCAGAAGGCTCAGTTCGATCCCGCGTACCTTGGCCCCCGTTTTTTGCTTTGTGACGCCGGCAAGCGTCGCGGCAAGACCGCCCAGCTGCTCATGGCCGAAACCGTCGGTCACGGAGGGTTTTGCCTCAGACACAAAACTGCCGCTGGGGTAGCGGACGCCTTCGGAGATAGTGACGAGGCAGTTGCCTTTAGACTTGTATACGGATTCCACATTGTGCAGGAAGTATCCTAAATCAAAAGGGATTTCGGGCAAGTAAATAAAATCTGGCGGTGTGCCGGCAAGTTCCGCTAAAGCGGATGCGCCGGTCAGCCAACCTGCGTGGCGTCCCATGATTTCCATGATGGTTATTGTACCCGTATCGTAAACGATTGAATCCTTATATACCTCCGCGACTGTTGTCGAGATGTACTTGGCCGCACTGCCGTACCCGGGGCAATGATCTGTGCCGCATAGGTCATTGTCGATTGTTTTCGGCACACCGATTATCCGGCAATCATAGCCGATCCGTTGTAGATACTCGCTGACTTTCTTACATGTATCCATAGAATCGTTTCCGCCGTTATAAAAGAAGTAGCGAATGTCATATTTACTGAAGATCTCGTGTATGCGTTCAAGATCCTTTTCATCCTTTATCTTGTATCGGCAAGATCCAAGCGCCGAAGAAGGAGTATTCATCAGAAGCTCAAGCTCATATGCGTCCTCCTTTCCAAGATCAAATAAAGTGTCGTTTAGAATCCCTGTGACTCCATGGGCGGCGCCATAAACATTCGTTATTTCCTTCGCCTCAAGCGCTGTTTTGATAACGCCATAGGCACTCGCATTGATTACTGAAGTTGGGCCGCCTGATTGGGCGAACACGCACGCACCGATAATTTTACTTGCCATGTGAATTATGACCATTCCTTTCATTCTGCTGCCCGGAGGGCTACGTTGTTATTTATTAACTGATGATACCACAGAGAAAAGGTAAAATCAAACCGGAAATTGTGGGCAAAGAAATTTTTCTGTTAAATTACGTCAAGTTGTAGTATAATATCCGCAAACAACAAAGGAGGTAATCGTTATGCCACTTGTTACGTCATCTGATATGTTCAAAAAGGCTTATGATGGGAAATACGCAATCGGCGCTTTCAATGTCAACAACCTGGAGATTATTCAGGGGATTACGGAGGCAGCAGTCCAGCTTGGCGCACCGCTTATACTTCAGGTCTCTGCCGGAGCGAGAAAGTATGCGAAACATGTCTATCTTATGAAACTTATTGAAGCGGCGGAGATCGACACAGGTTTGCCTATATGTGTTCATCTCGACCATGGTGATGATTTTGAGATATGCAAGTCCTGCATAGACGGCGGGTTCACATCGGTAATGATCGATGGTTCAAGGCATTCCTTTGAAGATAACATTAAACTCACGGCGCAGGTCGTCCAATATGCGCATGACAAAGGAGTGACCGTTGAGGGGGAACTTGGAAAACTAGCGGGTATTGAGGATGATGTCAATGTCTCTGACGAGGACGCAAGCTTTACCCGGCCCGAAGAAGTGGAAGAGTTCGTCTCACGCACAGGCGTTGACTCTCTTGCCATTGCAATCGGTACAAGCCACGGCGCGTATAAATTCAAGCCGGGCCAAAAACCAAAACTCAGGTTTGATATACTTGAAGAAGTATCAAAAAGGCTGCCCGGCTTCCCAATCGTGCTGCATGGAGCGTCATCCGTTGTTCCGGAGTTTGTAGCGGCGATCAATGCAAACGGCGGAGATTTGCCCGATGCAATCGGTATTCCTGAGGAAATGCTGCGCACAGCGGCAAGCATGGCTGTGTGCAAGATAAACATTGATTCCGATCTTCGGCTTGGCATGACTGCAGGAATTCGGGAGCACCTCAGCAATAACCCGTCGCACTTTGATCCTCGTCAATATCTGGCGCCGGGCCGCGAGAACATAAAAAACCTTGTCAAGCACAAGATTGTAAATGTCCTGGGCTGTGATGGCAAAGCGTAACTGCTATTCATGCCCGATGGCCTAAAGATTATTTTAACGCAACTCATAAGCCCCTTGCGGAGAATATCCGCAAGGGGCACCGGATTTGAAGAACAGGAAAAATACTGTGAAGTCAATTATCAAAATCAACATCGTTTTCGATTGGGATTATACAGATGTATGTTTTGCCTTGCCCTAGAGCGAAATCAGAGCCGTCGCTTAATGCGTAGGCGAATTGCGATGAGTCGTCCGGCCTTGACCATCCGATATCGACATACTGCCCGCCGCTTATATAATAACCGGAGCCGCTTCCGGTAGTCGCAATGTTGAGTCTGCCCTCAGTGTCGCCCGGAATTCGGGCAACACTTGTCTTGAGTATCAGGACATTTGTGGCTGAAATCTGTGTGGAGTCATTACCATCTCTGTAAGGGACGCCGTATTGATCCAGATAGTAAAGCCCATCATCTTCGGCGTATGAGAATGATGTCGTTTTTGAAGAGGAGAACCTTACGGAAAAATCTATTGCTTCCCCGCCATCGCTTGGGGCGCCCTCATCTGTGAAGCTAAGTGCGCGTTCATATCCTTCTTCATGCTCCAATCTGAAATCGTATGTGGGCAGCCAACGCGTGATGAGTTCTCCGGAGGTGACTAATGTGTGCTCATAAATCAATGTATTCAATCTATGCCTATCCCTGTAGAAAATATGAGTTAAAGGTCCGCGAACACCGTCAAGGCGCGTTATCCCCCTGTTTGACAATGTAGTGTAAGCGCCCGGGCTGCCACCTGCAAAAATAAATATCGCATCGTAGCTTTGAGCTATATCGACACAGTAAGTTCTCGCGCTGCGGATGCTCCCTATGAGCCCGATATCTGATACGTCCTGATAAAACGCCATCATTCGCGTTATTCCGCCTTCAACGGGGAACTCATATATAATGTCTGCCTTTGAAACGCCAAGCTGCGGCATAGCGTCTGCAGCGTTGTTGATCACAATTGCAAGCGGCCTGATATTTGTCATGTCTGTCTCGATTGGCAGGCCCGTCAGCGGATTAGCGTACGCAAAAGATTCAAGTTCCGGCTCAGGTTCCGGCTCAGGCTCAGGTTCGGGTTCAGGTTCAGGTTCCGGCTCAGTATCGGTTGGCGGTTCCTCGGATGGGGTTTCAACTATAACGGCTATATCGGGTTCCTCAAGCTGTTGCTCTTCCCGGCGCCCGCACGTCGCGAATGTAACGACTAGCACAACCGCGATAAGAGCCAGAGGGGCAAATCTTTTAATTATCGGAACATGCCGCTTGAGTTGCGGAATCCGTTGTCCTAATTCGTATAGAAAGTGTTTTATCAGCTTCATTGAATTGCCTCGGTTATCAATATTTATGTGCTCAAATGAAATAGATGCTTCCTATTATACTGAATACACCCTCAATGTCAACTTTATAGGCGATTATTGTATACTTTGGAGCAGTATTGTGATACAATAAAGCCGGAATTTGAACAGACGGAATAATGAGGCGCTTTGCGTATGGAAGAATACTATGGATTCATCCGTGAAAAACTGGAAATAAAAATACTTATCCTATTCATCTTACGCCGTCTGCCGGAGCCGGTTTCGCTGGAAGAGTTAGCGGAACTGACCTTGTGTGATGGCGGCATTAGTTACTTCGACTTTATGGAATGCGTTGCGGAGTTAGTGAAAACTGAGCATTTGCAACTTGAGGACGACAAATACCATCTGACCAAAAAGGGTGAGCAAAATGGCGAAACAACCGAAAACAGTTTACCTATAACCGTTAGAAAACATGTGGAGAACATAACGTTTGCAAAACGCAGCAAGCAAAACCGTAACGCGATGATAAAAACACGCCATACAGTAAGCCCGCACGGTAATTGCACAGTTACGCTGTCCTTGACTGACGGCATTGGAGAGGTTGTTTCCATAGAACTGTTCGCAGTAAGCGAAAAGCAAGCATTGGCTTTGGAAAAAGGTTTTCGCAAGAACGCTGAAAGCATCTACAATGCGTTGATTGAGATGATTTTAGAATAATATTGACGGCGGGGAGTTGCTTGGTGTAAAATGTGTTGACAATTTCGCCGTTGGACACGAAAAACAAGTGATTGGACTAACAATAAGCATGCGTGTATCCTCATTTTTTATGCCATTTTTCGCGATTTTAGTAGGCGCTTCAGGGTATTACCTCAGGGCAACGGAATTAAAAACCGTATTTGATTCGCACACAGGGCTCCCGCAGCGCGGCGCGATAATTACATATGCGCTCATTGGCCTTTCTTTAGTCTTCCTTTGCATTATACTCATATTCACGCTATGCGCAAGAGCAAAGTTTGCTTCACCGAACGGATTTGCAAATGCGTTTGGCACGGAGCCGCTTGCCTATCCATCAGTTTTTTTCGTAATT
>Ga0099364_10014390_pt1 | contig 10534 bp, 9 predicted proteins | sample TergutTh196P3_FD_73070 | JGI IMG/M metagenome (GOLD analysis project Ga0099364, IMG submission 73070) | Microcerotermes parvus P3 segment gut microbial communities from Pointe-Noire, Republic of the Congo - Th196 P3 | ecosystem: Host-associated > Arthropoda: Insects > Digestive system > Gut ...
TGAATGCAGTCTGCGGACTGCTATGAAGTGACTGTTCAAATACCCCTCGTCATTGCGAGCAAAGCGAAGCAATCCAGGCACCGAATTAACGGGAAAATACAGCAAAACAGAGATTCACAGACTAGATTGCTTCTTCGCTACGCTCCTCGCAATGACAAAGTGGGGGTTCTGAACAGTAACTAAGAAATAGGGTTTGAATTATTTTAAAAATGTATTATACTTGAAAAAATTGAATACTTGCATTATACTGATTCAGCGCTGGATATTCAGACTCAGAAAAAAGACAGCATGCGCTGAATTACTTATGTGAATATGCAGGGCACTGGAAACGGCGCAGGGAGCTGGAAACAGTGTAGGCACTGGAAAAGACGTAGGCGCACCGAAAGCGGCGCAGGGAGCTGGAAACGGCGCAGGTGCGATGAAAGCAATGAGGAATTGTCGAATAATTGGGCAAGGAAAAATGCCAAGTTGTTTTGAGACAGTTCCCAAGAATTTGAAATAACTTTGGTGGAGGTTTGAATGGCGGATAATCTGGTAATAGTTGAGTCGCCGACCAAGGCAAAGACAATTGAAAGGTATCTCGGTAAGAATTATAGAATTATTGCATCTGTGGGGCATGTGAGGGATTTGCCAAAAAGCCGCCTTGGCGTGGATGTTGAGAACGATTTTGAGCCGAAATACATCACGATTAGAGGCAAAGGCGACGTAATAAGCAAACTTAAGAAAGAAGCGAAAAGTTCAAAAAGGATACTGCTTGCGACGGACCCCGACCGCGAAGGGGAAGCAATATCATGGCACCTTGCAACACTGCTTAATATATCCGAAGGTGACAATTGCAGGGTCGCTTTCAACGAGGTTACTAAGAACGCAATAGCGGCGGCGATAAAAAGCCCACGCAAAATCGACATGGACCTTGTTGACGCACAGCAGGCTAGGCGGGTTTTGGACAGGATAGTTGGGTACCAAATAAGCCCGCTCCTTTGGAGGAAAGTCAGGAAGGGGCTAAGCGCGGGGCGCGTGCAGTCTGTCGCGACCCGGCTGGTTTGCGACAGGGAACTTGAGATTGAGGACTTCGTAAGCGAGGAGTATTGGACTGTTGACGCAAAGCTGTCAAAGAAGAAACAAAAAGCGTCATTTGTTGCGAAGTTTTATGGCGAAGACAAGAAAAAAATTGACATTAAGGATAAAGAGCAGGCGGATGCGATATTGAAAAGCTTGGACAAGGCCAAGTTCAAGGTGGCGTCAATAAAAAAGAGCGAGAAGAAGAAATCGCCTTCGCCGCCATTCATTACAAGCACATTACAGCAGGAAGCCTCAAGGAAGCTTAACTACCCGGCCAAGAAGACAATGGGGGCTGTCCAGCGGCTGTACGAGGGGGTCGAGGTTAAAGGGAAGGGCGCAATTGGCCTTGTTACGTATATCAGGACAGACTCGACGAGGGTTTCCCCCGAAGCCCAGGCGGAAGCGGCTAGGGGTATTAAAGAGAGGTACGGTGAAGCGTACCTCCCCAAAACGTATAGGGTGTATAAGAACAAAAATGCCGCGCAAGACGCCCACGAAGCTATTCGCCCCACGCATATCGACCTGGATCCCGAAAAGGTTCGAATGTCGCTCCCGACCGACCAGTACAAACTGTATAAGCTGATATGGGAGAGGTTCATTGCGAGCCAAATGGAGAACGCCATTTATGACATGGTCTACGCGGATATAGAAGCCAACGGCAAAATATTTAAAGCCGTAGGCTCAAAGGTAAATTTTAAAGGTTTTACAGCCGTGTACAAAGAAGGGAAGGACGAGGATAAAACAAACGGGGATGAAGAAGGGTCTTCAAAACTGCCGGAGCTTGCGGAAGGGGAAATACTCGATCTGAAGGAACTAATTCCAGCTCAACATTTCACACAGCCCCCACCCAGGTACACAGAAGCGACGCTTATCAGAACCCTTGAAGAAAACGGAATTGGCAGGCCAAGCACTTACTCGCCGACAATTAGCACCATACTTGCCAGGGGCTATGTGGAAAAAGAGAAGCGGGTTCTGGCCCCTACGGAACTGGGTATGATGATAAACCACTTAATGAGCGACCATTTTCCCAATATAGTTGACGTGACTTTTACCGCCAGTATGGAGAAACAGCTTGACGACGTCGAAGAGGGCCAAAAAGAGTGGAAAAGCGTCATAGGGGAGTTTTATAGCGGTTTCCAAGAAACGCTAAAGCTAGCGGAAGAGGAAATAGGCACTATCGAAATACCGGACGAGGTTACGGACACTATATGTGAGAAATGCGGCAGAAATATGGTGATCAAGAATGGCCGCTATGGAAAATTTTTGGCATGCCCCGGGTTCCCGCAGTGCCAAAACGCAAAGCCGATTTTTGATTTCGCCGGTGTTGATTGCCCCAAATGCGGTAAACAGGTTATTTACAGAAGAACCAAAAAAGGCAAGAAATACATTGTTTGCGAAGACAACAAAAACTGTGATTTTAGATCATGGGATATACCATCCGGCGAGAATTGCCCCACATGCGGAAAGTTTATGGTCAAAACGGGCTGGGGCAAAAACGCTAAAACGAAATGCTCGGATGAGAATTGTGCACAAGCATGAATAAGGAAATCACCATTATCGGCGCCGGGCTTGCCGGATGTGAAGCGGCTTGGCAGGCGGCGCGATACGGCATACATGTAAACCTTGTCGAAATGAAGCCCGAACGGTTCACCCCGGCACACAGTTTTGGAGGTTTTGCGGAGCTGGTTTGTAGCAACTCGCTGGGTTCGGACAACCTTGAAAATGGGAAAGGGCTGCTTAAGCAGGAACTCCGAGTGCTTGGGTCGCTTGTTGTGGACTGCGCGGACCGGACAAGGGTGCCGGCCGGATCGGCACTCGCTGTTGACAGGGCCGCATTCTCCGAGATGGTCACTGAAAAGGTTACAACCAATAAAAACATTTCTTTGGTTTGCCGGGAAGCCAAAAAAATCCCGCTTGGCAAACCCGTTATTGTTGCATCAGGCCCGTTGACTGCGCCTGATCTGGCAGAATCTATCGAAAACTTGTTGGGGCAGGGGCGCCTGTACTTTTATGACGCCGCGTCCCCCATTGTGGAAGCCGAATCGATCAATTTTGAGCATGCCTTTTTAGCGTCCAGATATGACAAAGGCGGCGCCGACTATATCAATTGCCCAATGAACGAAGAACAATACACAGTTTTTATTTCGGAGCTTCTGGCCGCTGAGAAGGCGGAGGTCAGGGGCTTTGAGGACGTTGCCCTGTTTGAAGCCTGCATGCCGGTAGAAAGCCTTGCGGCGCGTGGCGCCGACACATTGAGGTTTGGCCCCCTAAAGCCAAAAGGCCTCCTGGATCCGGCGACTGGTAGGGAGCCATATGCCGTCGTCCAGTTAAGGCAGGATAATCTGGATGGGACGATGTATAATATTGTCGGGTTCCAGACAAGGCTCAAATGGGGCGAACAAAGGCGCGTTTTCGGCTTAATCCCGGCTTTGGCAGACGCAAAATACGCAAGGTACGGCATGATGCACAGAAATACTTACATCAATTCGCCAAAATTGCTAGACGCGAGATTCTCGCTGAGGGGAAGTGAGATGCTATATTTCGCCGGGCAGATTACAGGGGTGGAGGGCTACGTGGAGTCAATAGCCTCCGGCTATACGGCGGGCTTGAACCTCGCAATGGAGTTGAATGGAAAAGGCGGGATAGTTTTTCCGGGCGAGACAATGATTGGGGCGTTGGCTAGATACGTTTCAACGTATAGCGGGGGGCGTTTTCAGCCAATGAACGCAAACTTCGGCATTGTCGATTATAAGGCGCCAATAAAAATGAAAAAACGTGGGTTTAACAAAAGAGAAAAGTATAACAACATAGCCCAAAACTCCATCAGCGTTTTGAAGGGCATTGCAGAAAACCTATCTCTGGGGCGGATTCCATATCCGCCCGTCCATAACTGCCCATACGCATGAACATTGGCTATGTATATACGGGCGGATATGGAATCCGCCCCTACGGATGAATATTTGGTTATACACAAGCGGGCGGATATGGAATCCGCCCCTACGGATGAATATTTGGTTATACACAAGCGGGCGGATATGGAATCCGCCCCTACGGATGAATATTTGGTTATATATATGCGGGCGGATATGGAATCCGCCCCTACGGATGAATATTGGTTATACACAAGCGGGCGGATATGGAATCCGCCCCTACGGTTGAATATTTGGTTATACACAAGCGGGCGGATATGGAATCCGCCCCTACGCATAAATTATTGTTGAAGGGGTAATCCCGAAAACATAACATTATGGTTGAAGGGGTAATCCCGAAAACATAACATTATGGTTGAAGGGGCAATCCCGAAAACATAACATTATGGTTGAAGAGAAATCCCGAAAACATAACATTATGGTTGAAGAGAAATCCCGAAAACATAACATTATGGTTGAAGAGAAATCCCGAAAGCATAGCATTATAGTTGAAGGGGTAAACCTGAAAACATAACGTCATAATTGAAGGGGTATTCCAGAAAACATATCATTAAACGTATAAAACATTTATAAAAACGAGCAAAGCTTTCATAATATGTGTAAAACTTTGATTGCTTTTAAAAAATCATTATGTTAGAATGTATTTGTTCAATTGCCGGATGCATATGCGGCAAGCAATTTTTTGTCTGAATGGAGCAAAAACATGCTTTTAGGTAAAATTAACAGAAGTACCTTGATCCAAGAAAAAACGCTGGACGCGGCTTGGCTGAGAAACGACGTGCTGGCGCACAACCTCGCAAATGTTGATACACCCCTTTACAATAGGAAAGACGTTGACTTCGAGCAGTATATGAGGGCGGCTCTCCGACCTGGGGCAGACGAGTACATTTTTCACAAAAGGAGCGGTTTCAGGATCAATGGAAAGCCCAGCTTGGACTCCGTAACGGCGAGGGTGACGGATGATTACGACCCGTTGGCGATGAGGATCGATGGCAACAATGTGGACGTCGACGCGGAAATGGCGCATATGGCCAGAAACACGATAAAGTACAACACGGTTGTTAGCAATGTAAATGGCAAGTTTTCAAAAATATCTCATGTAATATCTGAAGGGAGGAGATAACAATAGGTTATTTCGGAGCTCTTGATGTATCTGCTTCCGGCCTTACGGCGCAAAGGCTCAGGATGGACACAATATCGCAAAATATTGCAAATGTCAATACAACAAATACCAGGAACGGCACCCCCTACAGGCGCAAGGTGGCGGTTTTTGAGGAAAGGGGCGCCGTGGGCGTATTCGACGGATATTTGAGGTCTGCATACAACGGAGTTAACGGAGTTGACATAGGCAACGGCGTGCGGGTTTCGAATATCATTGAAGACGATGCACCATTTAAACTGGTTTACGAGCCCGGTCACCCTGATGCAAACGCTGATGGCTATGTTTCGTTGCCCAATGTTGAAGTCGTAACGGAAATGGTGAATATGATATCGGCTTCGAGGTCATACGAGGCAAACGTTACAGCCATAAACACGACGAAGAGCATATGCATGAAAGCATTGGAGATAGGAAGATAGGGAGATAGGGATATAGGAAGATAGGGATATAGGGAGATATGAAGATAGAAAGATAGGAAGATAGGAAGATATGAAGATATGAAGATAGAGAGATAGGAAGATAGGGAGATAGGGAGGTAATGTTTAATTGATCACTGACAATCTTTCCATTCTTGGATACTATTTGCGGCCCTCATTGGCGCATAAGGCGACTACGATAGCGGGGGGGGACGAAAAGCTACAGGCGATGCTTGAAGGCAACTTCAGTCTGTCGTTTACGGACCTACTAAGAGAGAGCCTGGACAGGGTAAACAACCTCCAGCTCGAATCGGATCAGTTAGCCACGAGCTTTGCGATAGGGGAAACCGACAATATCCACCAGGTGATGATTGCCGGGCAGAAAGCGGATATTGCGCTTCAACTGGCGACTGCTGTTAGGCAGAAGATTATGGATGCATACACGGAAATAATGAGAATGCAGATTTAGGAATTGTCGAATAATGAGAATGCAGATTTAGGAGCCTGAAGAAAATTAGTATGCAGATCCAAAAAAGTCAAAGGTTCTTATTTGCAGTTTATGAGGTTTTGTTTGCAGAGTATGAGATTCTTGTTTGGAGAGTGAGCAAATGCCGGAGTTTATGGAAAAGAATGTCCAGCAGGTAAAAGAGTTCTGGGTGAGCCTCAACAAGCAACAGAAGACCCGAATCTACGTAACGTCGGGCCTTGTTGCCGTTGCGGTTATTGTGGCTATTGTGCTGCTTGCCTTGCCTGACAGGATGACGCTATACCAAAGCAGCGACCAGAAACAGATTGGGGAAATGACGACAATACTGTCAGACAATGGTATTTGGAACAAGGTGGAAAATGGCGGCACAAGCATCCTAATTGACACAAAGAACAATGACGTGGCGCAAGTTACCCTTGCTCAGGCGGGATACCCCAAGGACGGCACTTCTTTTGACGACGCGATATCGTATATAGGCCTTACGACGACGGACAGCGATAAAAAACGGATATGGAACCAGCAACAGAAATCCGATATTGAAAACAAAATAAAAATGCTTGACAACACCGACAACGCGACGGTCCAGCTGGCGATACCGGACAAGTCGATTTTTTATTCAAACGAAGCCGTTCCGGCGAGGCCAACGTCAACAGTAACCGTATGGGCAAACGAAAAACTTACGCCCCTGCAAGTTGAAGGGATTAAGCATATTGTAGCGGGAAGCGTCGAGGAGATAATGCTTGACGACATTAGGGTTCTCGACAATATGGGGAACCCCCTTGAAGGCGTCGACGAGGCTGACCCTTTCAACATGATAATTTCTTACGAGGAGCTAAGAAAGAGCAGGGCAAGGGAGTTGGAAAATAATGTCTACAAGCTATACGGAATCGGAAAAAACGAGTATTTCGACAGTTTAAGCGTTGCCGCAAACCCCAGGCTTGATTTTGACACCATGGAGTTTACAAGGGAAAAAATCGATACGCCCGAGGGGTTCGACGCGGGCGAAGGGGCGGTACTGGAAGAGCATATTAGGAGGGAAACAGCCGAAAACACAGTGGTTGGAGGCGTACCGGGGATGGACACGAACCCTGGCGAGAACATTCCGAATTACCCGATGGGCGGGTACGACGGGCTGGGGAACTACAGCATGAGCGACATACAGAGGGCATATGGGTATGACAGGACTATTGAAAACTCGACCAAGAATTTGGGCGACCTGATTCCTTCGCAGTCATCGTTAAGCGTACTGATTGGATACGGCATTGACATCCCCGACGATTCGAACCTTACGGAAGAATACCTTGACAGCGTTAGGCAGCAGGCAAGCACGGCGACCGGCATCCCTGCACAGAACATTTCAGTAGCTACGATACCGCTCATGAAAGACCCTGAGCCTGAACTGTCGATCGGCGAAAGGATACAGGCTTTTATTGCGGAATACGGGCTATTGATTCTGATGCTCCTGTTGATAGTCACATTAATCCTGTCTTTGCTCCAAAAGAAGACGACGGAGGAAGAGGTGGAAGACTTGCAGCTGCAGATTGCTGAGGGCATTATTGAACCCGACGAGCCGAGGTACAAGGATATCGACATAGAGGAAAAATCAGAGATAAGGGAACAGCTTGAGAGGCTAATTAAACAAAAACCCGAAGCGGTTGTGCAGTTGTTGCGGAATTGGCTGTCGGACGATTGGGAATAGGTGCGGAACCGCATGATTGGAACCGCATGATCGGAACCGCATGATCGGAACCGCATGAGCGGAACCGCATGGGTGGGACCGCATGAGCGGAACCGCATGAGTGGAACCGTAGGGGCAGAATTGCAGGGGTGGATACCATCCACCCGTACACATATGCAATAAGCAAGGCGGGGGGCGGCCCTCCGTCTCGCAGGAAAGGGATGAAGCAGATGGCCAAAGGCCAAGCGACGAAGAGCGCATTGAATGGAAGAGAGAAAGCCGCGACATTGTTAATAGCGCTCGGGCCTGAGTATTCTTCGGATATATTTAAGCACCTCAAAGAGGATGAAATTGAGGACTTGACGCTTGAAATAGCAAGCATCAAGACTGTGTCGTCAGAGGAAAAAGAGGAGATCATGGAAGAGTTTTACCAGATCTGCCTTGCACAGAATTATATTGCAGAGGGTGGCATAGGCTACGCCAGGGAGATACTTGAAAAAGCCCTTGGCGCTCAAAAAGCCCTTGACATTATTAACAAGCTTACAGCATCGTTGCAGGTCCGTCCTTTCGAGTTTGTAAGAAAGACCGATCCTACGCAGCTCCTCAACTTTATCCAGAAGGAGCACCCGCAAACAATCGCGCTGATCCTAGTCTACTTGCCCGCACAGCAGGCAGGCATAGTGCTGTCTGGGCTCCAGCCGGAAAAACAGGCGGACGTGGCAAGAAGGATTGCAACAATGGACAGGACATCGCCCGACGTCATAAAAGAGGTGGAGAATATTTTGATGAAGAACCTGTCGTCACTGGTAACGGAAGACTTTACTGCCGCAGGGGGCATACAGGCGATAGTCGACATCTTGAACAGCGTAGACCGCGGCACAGAGCGGCATATCATGGAAACGCTTGACATTGAGGATGCCGAGCTTGCCGAGGAAATCAAAAAACGCATGTTCGTATTCGAAGACATCCTTCTCTTGGACAGCCGTTCAATACAGCGGTTCCTGCGCGACGTCGAAAACAACGTGCTTGCCGTTGCGCTTAAAGGCACGACTGAAGAGGTGGCTAAGGCAATTTACGCGAATATGTCCAAGCGCCTTGTTGAAATGATAAAAGAGGATATCGAGTTCATGGGGCCTGTAAGGCTGAAGGATGTTGAGGAGGCACAGCAGAAGATCGTCAACTCTATCCGTAGGCTAGAGGATTCGGGAGAGATTATCATCTCCAGAGGCGGAGGAGACGAGATAATTGTCTAAAAAGGTTTTTAAAAACTATCAAATAAACTTAGGAATGCCTTTTCAGGTTAAAGTCCCGGCGGATGAAGTATTTGAAGGGCATTTTTCCAGCAGTGGGGAAGACGGGCGCAGTGGTGGCGGCTGTGGATGCGACGGAGAAGCGGGCGGGCCCGGGGCGGGCCCAGGCATGGAAGTGGGCCCCGGAAGTGGCCACGGCGTGGATGGTGGTCCTGGGGTAGGCCAATGCGAAGACGGGAGTGAGGCTGAAAAGGATCCAGCGGCTGCGGCGAAGAGAGCAGCCGAAAAGCGGTTGGCTGACGCAGAGAGAAAATGCGATAATATGATTTCTGGCGCGGAGAAACAGGCGTGCGTAATTGTTGAACAAGCAAAAAAGCAGGCCGAGGGGCTTCTGAGGGAAGCAAAAAGAAAAAGCGTCGAAACGGGGAGCCGCTTTGAAAAGGAGTCGAGGGAAAAAGGGTACAACGAGGGGTATGCGGATGGCATGGCCCAGCATGATGCGTTGATAAATGAGGCGCTGCAAATAAAGGCGCAGGCTGAAGCGGATTACGAAGCGCTGATGAGCGGTGCCGAAGGGGACGCTCTTTCCCTTGTGCTTGACATTGCAAGAAAGGTCATTGGCGAAGATATGGTCGTTAATCGGCAAAACATATTGGCACTGGTGCAGGACGCTTTTTCAAAATGTTCGGACAAGGAGCAAGTCACCTTAAAACTGTCGCCCGAGGACTACGACTATGTCAGCGTGAACAAAAATGTGTTACTTTCTATGATCGAGGGAGTTGGAAACCTTGATATAAGAGTGGACATGTCCATGCAGCCCGGCTCATGCGTAGTGGAAACGCCGCTTGGTAATATAGACGCCGGGGTGGACACAAAGCTGAACAAAATAGAGGAAGCGTTTTACAAGTTGCTGAAGGCATCAGCCAAATGGGTTTAGCAGGGGTTGTTTATGACGGGGATTGACCTTAGCAAGTACTCGAACATGCTTCGAGGAAATACGTTTATAGAGTTTATGGGAAAAGTAAGCAAAGTCGTCGGCTTGACAATCGAGACGGACGGTCCCGAGGTGAACATAGGCGAGCTCTGCGAAATACACGCCGCAAGGTTCTCAAAAGTTGTACAGGCTGAGGCAGTGGGGTTTAGGGATGGCAAAGCCCTGTTGATGCCGTTAGGGAATATGAGCGGGGTAGGGCCGGGCAACAAAGTTGTGGCTACAGGGACAGAGCTTTCCGTAGCTGTGGGGGAAGGCCTTGTTGGGCGCGTCTTGGACGGGCTGGGGAACCCAATGGACGAAAACGGCAGCATTTCGCCGGAGTTTTTATATACTGTTGACTATAAAGCACCCCACCCGCTGGTAAGGAAGAGGATATGCGAACCTTTGCCGATGGGCGTTAAAGTGATTGACGGGCTACTGACAATTGGAAAGGGGCAGAGGGTAGGGATTTTTGCAGGCAGCGGCGTAGGGAAAAGCACTTTGATGGGAATGATAGCGAGAAATACAAAAGCGGACGTCAACGTCATCGCGCTGATAGGTGAGCGCGGCAGGGAAGTT
>Ga0099364_10014391_pt1 | contig 10533 bp, 6 predicted proteins | sample TergutTh196P3_FD_73070 | JGI IMG/M metagenome (GOLD analysis project Ga0099364, IMG submission 73070) | Microcerotermes parvus P3 segment gut microbial communities from Pointe-Noire, Republic of the Congo - Th196 P3 | ecosystem: Host-associated > Arthropoda: Insects > Digestive system > Gut ...
ACTTGTATCCGGAAAAAGAAACTCAAACGCCCCCAGCAGATAGGTTCCGCGGTCAGCAAAACATACTCCGCTGTATTTGCGTTCGGATGAAAAGGGAATCAATGTAAGCGGAACATAGTTCCTCTTCGGTAAAAAACGGTCCTTAAGCGCAAGGAAAGTGGAATTGCAATCGGGTAAGCAATGCAATATATTACCAATTATTTCTTCCGCAGAATCACCGGAATCTGAAGATTTTGAATGATCTGTATGATCTTTATTATCTTTATGAATCGGATATTCTATTATTTTATTGACGCGCATCTTCCCTTCGGTAATAGTCCCGGTCTTGTCCAAACAGAGCATATCGACCCGTGCCAGCGTTTCTATACAAAACAACTCATGCACCAGCGTTCTTTTACGGGCAAGATGTATCGCTCCCACTGCCAGCGCGGTACTCGTTAGCAGGATAAGCCCCTCAGGTATCATACCTACCATTGCCGCTACCGTTTGTATGACAGACTCGCCGAAGGTTACACTTCCGATAAAGTATTTCATGCAAAAAAGAGCAATTCCCAACGGCAGTATTATTATACTGACTATTTTGAGAATCTTATCCATAGCTCTGCGCAGTTCGGAGTGACGTTTTTTCACCGCTTTTGCCTGAGCTGTGATTTTTTGCGCGTAGTTATCCGCACCGATATGTATTACCCGGGCATACGCTTTGCCTGAAGTAACATAGCTTCCTGAATAAAGGTTATCTTCCGGATTTTTTATCACGGTTTCAGACTCGCCGGTAAGCAGGGATTCGTTTACCTCCAGTATGCCGCTTGTGAGAATTGCATCCGAGCATATCTGATCACCGGATTTAAGCACTAATATGTCATCAAGCACAACTTCTTCGGTGTCAATTTCTTTTTCTGCGGCGTTACGAACTGCGACTGCTTTTGCTTTTACCAGCAAAAATAATCTATCCAAAGTTATCTTTGCACGCAGTTCCTGAAATATCCCTACACCGGTATTCACTACAACGATTATGTAGAAAAGCATATTCATATATGACCCGACAAAAATTATCGCCAGTGCCAAAACCGTGTTGATAAAATTAAAAAAGGTAAAAATGTTACCAACTATAATTCCCAAAACCGATCTTTGCGATGTCCGGGGACACTTATTGACCAAACCTTTGCGCACACGTTCAGCAACCTGCTCGTCCGTCAATCCGATTTCCGTATTTATACCGCTTATAGCGTTTGTATCGCTTATACCTTTTGTAACCCTCGTTCCGTTTGTCATATTATTTCTAACCTCTAATCAAGATAATCCTTCAATTTCTTGCTTCGGCTCGGATGACGAAGTTTGCGCAGGGCTTTCGCTTCGATCTGTCTTATCCGTTCTCTGGTTACTTTGAATTCACGCCCCACTTCTTCCAGTGTCCGTGATCGTCCGTCCTCCATGCCAAAACGTAACCTCAGCACTTTTTCTTCCCGCTCTGTAAGTGTACCCAAAACACTTCCCAGCTGCTCCTTGAGCAAAATATGCGAAGCGGCTTCCTGCGGCGCAGGGGAATCATCGTCCTGAATAAAATCACCCAAATGGCTGTCTTCTTCTTCGCCGATGGGTGTTTCCAGCGATACCGGTTCTTGTGACACCCTCATTATTTCGCGAACCTTATCCGCTGAAATACATAATAATTGTGCTATTTCATCCGCGCTGGGTTCCTGACCGTTGGCGTGCAAAAGCTGACTGGATGCTTTTTTCACTTTGTTTATAGTTTCCACCATATGCACAGGGATTCTAATAGTACGCGCCTGATCTGCTATAGCCCGTGTTATAGCTTGACGGATCCACCAGGTGGCATAGGTTGAAAACTTGAACCCCTTGGTGTAATCAAACTTTTCCACAGCCTTGATAAGCCCCAAATTCCCCTCTTGTATCAAATCGAGAAACTGCAAACCGCGCCCGACATAACGTTTCGCTATGCTTACTACCAAACGCAGGTTTGCTTCAGAAAGACGTTTTCGCGCATAGAGATCGCCTTCGGACATCTTTTTCGCAAGATCTATTTCGTCCTCAGCCGAAAGCAATGCCACCCGCCCTATTTCTTTCAAATAGGATTTGACCGGATCGCTGATGTTTATTCCTTCGTTTATCAGCACAGTTTCGACTTCTTCCTCCAACGGCACATTGGGGTTTATCACAACCTCAAAATCTTCCTCAACGGCGAAACTGTCGATGATCTCAACGTTAGAACTTTCCAGCGAATCATATAGCTTATCCATGGTGTCTACATCAAAATCCAGCTCTTCAAGCACATCGCTGATCTCCTGAGTAGACAGCTTTCCCTGCGCTTTCGCGCGTTCCATCAGTTCGTTTAAACTTTTCATATATTCGGGATTATCCATGCTTTATACACCCCTTTTTACTCTCTTTTTATATTTCTCCATCTGATAAGATAGGATTTCCTCGGGCTCCATAGCCTCCAGAGCTTTATCGTCTTTTTTGTTTTTATTCGTTACAAGTGCGTTTATATAATCATCCGCTTGACTCGCGGCACTGACGAACTCTGATCTTTTTGCTAATATCTCGGACAATTTCGCTTTGTGTTCTTCGGATATAATTCCCGAAAACCGGATCAGTTCCAGCGGTCCCTGCGTTTGCTCCGTATCTGATTCCAACACATCCTTTAGGCTTGTGAAAACACTTTTTCCCCACGAAGTCACAAAATCGTCCTGTTTGAGCTTAGATGCCGCAGATTCGTAACATTCCGGATTCTTAACAATGAACCATATCAGGTTTTCTTCCGCTGTCGCTTGCTTGAGGTTTCCTGCTTTTTCAGGGCTTGTCCTGTCCAAATAATGTTCTTTGCCTGCAAGCATTTCCCGGCGTTCCCGTGTTTTTTTTGCCTTGGCGTTTTTCATCATAAGTGATGCCGCACTCTCCAGTATAGTTGCCTTGGACATTTCGGTTTCTTCGGCGATTTTTGCGGCGCACACCTCGCGCTCTATAGGGTCAAAGCATTTTGTGAGTAATTTAACGCATTCTCTAATGTATTTAGTCTTGCCTTCGATGCTTGAAATATCATAAATGCGCCGTAATTGCGCTAATTTGTAGGAAAAGATGTCTGCGGAACCGGTCAGCAGCAGCGCGAATTTTTCCCGCCCGTACTTTTTTATGTATTCATCCGGATCTTTTGCATCCTTTAATTCCAGCATCCGGACATTCATACCCGCTTTGGATAAAAGCTCGGATGCATCGTTCGAGGCTTTTATTCCTGCTTCATCCGAATCGTAAGCTATTACAACCTCGTCTGCGTACTTTTTCAGCTGCTTTGCTTGTTCCGCAGTAAACGCCGTACCTAACGCCGCTACCGCCGCTTTGAAACCGGCTTGATACATCGCAATAACGTCCATATACCCTTCCGCCAGTATAAAGGTTTTGGTTTTGGCATCCTTCGCAAGATTGAGCGCATACAGGTTGGATCTCTTTTTAAATACGGGGGTTTCGGATGAATTTAGATATTTCGGCTTGGAGTCGTCCAGAACGCGTCCGCCGAACGCTATAACATTTTTACGCAGATCCATAATGGGGAATATTACTCTGTTCCTGAATTGATCATAATATGTACCCTTTTGAGAGCGTACAACCAGATTCGCGGCAGTCAGTTCCCGCATCGTAAACTTCTTATCGAAAAGATGATTTTTCAGACTGTCCCAGCTATCAGCGGCATAACCTATGCCATATGCCACAATGGTTTTATGCGATATTCCGCGTGAGGTTAGATATTCAAAGGCATCCTTTCCCTGTTCGTTCAAAAGATTTTGATGGAAAAACCGTGCCGCTTCTATGTTTGCATCCAATATCCGCTGTCTAAAGCTAAAATCGTGTCCGCTGTCATCTTTTTCGGGAACCGGTATGCTGTAGACCTGAGCAAGAAACCTGACCGCTTCGGCATACTCAAGGTTTTCCTGCTTCATCACAAAGGTAATCACATCGCCGCTTTCACGGCATCCAAAACAATGAAAGGATTGACTATCGGTGTAAACCACAAACGACGGCGTTTTTTCTAAATGAAAAGGACATAGCCCTGTCATCTTCCGTCCGGCGCGTTTTAAGTTTACATAGCGTGATATTATTTCCTCTATGTCAGCAGCATATTTAACCTTATTTTTAAAATCATCCCAATGGTAATTCAAAGATAATTCCTCACCCCTTAGCTCTTATAATAAAAGTTTGTGTACCTGCGTTTTGCTTCAAACTTCCCAGGATCCGGGAACAAAAATATCATTATGTATTTTCACCAGATACCTGTCACTCATGCCGGCGACATAATCACACACCGCTCGGGGTATATCTGCATTTTTCGCTATCTCACGATAAAAAATCGGCATTTCGTCCGAATGAGCCGTGAAGTAATCGTATACACTCCGGATAAGCCGCTCCACCTTGTACTCTTCGGTCTTCGCTATAGAATTGAGGTATACCTTTTGGAACATAAAATCCAATAGCTCCTGATGTGCTTTTTGGATTTCCGGGTGCATTTCGATTTTGTCTTTACTGTGGTTCACGATCGAATTAACAACCGATGTGATACGCTCGCTCTTAGTTTGTCCCAAAAAATAATTGCAGTTATAGGGGATCTCTCCGGTATCCAGAATTCCGCCCCTTATTGCATCTTCTATGTCGTGGTTGATAAAAGCTATTTTGTCGGCGGCTTCTACAACATCACCCTCCATGGTTTCGCCGCCGCCCGTAATGTGCATCTTTATTCCGTCCAGTGTTTCATGTGTAAGGTTAAGTCCCTCTCCGCTTTTTTCCAGATATTTAACGACACGCACACTCTGCTCATTGTGCTTAAAACCGTGGGGACATATATCGTTCAACGCCCGTTCCCCTGCGTGCCCGAACGGAGTGTGACCTAAATCATGTCCTATAGCTATGGCTTCGGTGAGATCCTCGTTCAGTCTCAAAGCCCGCGCTATTGTCCGTGCTATTTGCGCCACTTCCAACGTGTGAGTAAGCCGGGTACGGTAGTGATCTTTTTCCGGACTAATAAATACCTGGGTTTTGTGTTTCAACCGCCGAAACGCGCTTGAGTGTATAATGCGGTCACGATCGCATTGATATGCTGTCCTCAAATGACATTCCTGCTCGGCTATCGCGCGCCCTTTTGTTTTCATCGCAAGTGAGGCTCGTTCATTCAACGTGGATAATTCTATCATTTCGGTTTGTTCTCTAATGGTCACGGCAATCCCCCCTAACGCAAAAAAATGATTTTTCATTATATACAAAGATTAATTATTAATTTTAGGATTTGAAGCATCGTAATTTTCGTTATCATTGCAACACAACCCCAATATATTATACACGGATACGGTTTAACATTCCATACTGTTGATGAACATATTGTTAACTGTCTGTAAATATTTCAACCACAGAAGCAATGTTTGAAAAATGGTACAAAGATGATTTTTCGCCAAACAAGGCAATTTTGACGATAATATCATGGATATTTGAGGATAAATTAACACCGTGTGTACGTCGCGAAGTGATTTTCGAAGAGATCTATATATACTACAAAAAGCTACCCCGCAAAAAGTAAAAAACATACTTTACACGAGGCATATTTATTCTATTCTACTCTACCCTACTCTACCCGACCGAATTTATTAGACCTCCTCGGAAATTAAAACTTGATGTATGAACGCAGATCATAACGTCGCGAAGTGGTTTTCGAGGAGGTCTATTATCTCACGCTAATATGGTTGATTTCAAATAGTTTAACAGTCCGCCGGCAAGCAAAATTTGACGGTCACGGTCATTCGCCGACAGAGAAAGTTTAATTCTTTTGCCTGAAGTCAGGTTAACAAGTTCTATTTTTGTACCGTTGCGCACCGCAGCCTGTATGTCAGGTAACGCCAGCTCCTCCATTTGTTCAATGTTGTCATAATCTGCCGGATCATCAAAGGTCAGCGGGACTATTCCGTTGTTCACAAGGTTAGCGGCATGGATACGCGCAAAGCTCTTGACGATTACGGCTTTCACACCCAAATACAGCGGAACCAGAGCGGCGTGTTCGCGGGAGGAACCCTGCCCGTAATTTTCCCCGCCGATAATAAACCCTCCGCCCGCATCCTTTGCCCGCTGCGGAAATTGGGGGTCGCACCCTTCAAAACAATATTGGGCCAAATGCGGCACATTAGAACGATACGGCAATATTTTGCCGCCTGCCGGCATGATATGATCCGTAGTGATGTTATCGCCTGTTTTAAGCAAAGCTTTACCTACGAGTTTCTCCGGCATAGGCTTTCCTACAGGGAACGGATTTATATTAGGGCCTTTTATAACTTTCACTTTATGCGCATCTTCTGCCGCCGCCGGTTTTATTATCATATTGTCGTTTATAAGGAATTTTTCGGGCATTTCAAATTTAGGAGCCGTGCCAAGCACCGTAGGGTCGCTTAGCACTCCCGTAACCGCAGACAATGCGGCGGTTTCCGGGCTGACGAGATATACTTTTGCATCCGCCGTACCGCTCCTGCCCGGAAAGTTACGATTAAACGTGCGCAGCGAAACCCCTGCGGAGTTCGGCGACTGCCCCATACCGATACACGGACCACAGGTGCTTTCCAGAATCCGTGCGCCGGCATCTATCATATCCGCCAGTGCGCCGTTTTCCGCCAACATATTTAAAACCTGCTTGGAGCCCGGCGTTATCGATAAACTGACATTATCTGCCGCCGTCTTTCCCCGCAGAATATATGCTGTTTTCATAAGATCAGAGAGTGAAGAGTTTGTACATGAACCGATACTGACCTGATCTATTTTTATTTCACCGATTTCACTTATTTCGCGAACATCATCGGGACTGTGAGGACACGCCGCCATAGGCTTGAGGGCGCACAAATCTATTTCATATTCTTCGTCATAAACAGCATCCGGATCAGGTGAAAGTTCGATATAATCCTGTTCCCGCCCCTGCGCTTTGAGAAACTCCAGGGTTCGCGCATCCGACGGAAAAATCGAGGTAGTTGCGCCTAACTCCGCGCCCATATTGGTTATGGTGGCACGTTCGGGTACGGATAAAAATTCCAATGCACTGCCGGAATATTCGATAACTTTACCTACACCGCCCGACACCGTAAGCATTTGTAACACTTTCAATATTATATCCTTAGCGGATACCCAGTCCGATAGCCGTCCTTTTAGTGTGACCCGCACGACATTGGGCATCACAATATTATACGCGCCTCCCGCCATTGCCATCGCAACGTCGAATCCGCCCGCACCGCAAGCCATCGCCCCGATTCCGCCCGCAGTCGGGGTATGTGAATCCGAACCGATTAAGGTTATGCCCGGTTTTGCAAAACGTTCCAAATGAACCTGGTGACATATCCCGTTGCCCGGACGGGAAAAATATATTCCGTGTTTCTTTGCGACGGTTTGGATATATCTGTGATCGTCCGCATTCATAAATCCGTTTTGTAATGTGTTGTGATCAATATACGCGACACTGCGCTGAGTTTTAACTCTGTCTACACCCAGCGCTTCAAATTGCAAATACGCCATTGTGCCTGTAGCATCCTGGGTAAGGGTCTGGTCGATTTTTATTGAAACCGGTTGCCCGCGCTCCATTTTTCCATCCGCAATATGCGATGCGATAATTTTTTCAACTAACGTTTTCCCCATTCTCATCCATCCTTCATGCTAAAATATACTAACTATTTATCACTTTTATCAATCTAATAAAGAAGCGGTTTTACCAGCAAGAGTTCCGCAGCGGTAACGGGTCACAGGTCTGTGCCATGCGGTCGCACATAAGTCCCAGCATCCTTGACTTGGTTTCGGCATATTCCGGATTTTCGCTTTGGTTCACCGTTTCGTCCGGATCTGTTTTAAGGTCGTAAAGCTCACACAAAACCTTTTGTTCGTTATTACCATCGTGTACCCGAACCAGCTTATACCGGTCGTCCCGGACCATTGTAGCGTAGGCAAGCGGATTCCGGTGGTTAATGTTGGAGTTGTAGTATTCGCAATAAATACTCCCTCTGTATGAACCCGGCTCGGTGCTGCCCGTTACAAGCGGCAGCAATGACTTCCCTTGAAATCCATCGGATTTTGCTATTCCTGCGGCTTCGCATATGGTGGGTGCAAGATCCACAAGCTCAACAAGTTCGTCACTTTCCTGTCCGGCGGGTATAAGCTTCGGGCAGGATAAAATAAGCGGGATCCGGACATTGTTTTCGTAAAAGTACGGTCCTTTCAAATATATCCCGTGATCCCCCAGCCCTTCGCCATGGTCAGATGTAAATATTATCATCGTATTTTCCAATTGTCCGGATTCTTCGAGATAGTCTAAAATCCGTCCGATCTGAACGTCAAGCAGATCTATCATCGCCCAGTATGCCGCCCGTATCAACCGGTGATCCTTTTCGCTCATATCGTCATAAGAGAAGTTGCCGGGGGTGTCGTACGCTCCGGCGTGATCTCTTTTTTGGAAAACGGTTTTGTTATCCAGTTCCCCCGGGATATAATTTGGAAGCGGAATTTCATCCAGTATACTAAGGTATCGTTCCAAATATTCTTTCGGCGGATTAAAGGAATGGTGCGGATCGAAATAGTTTACCGAGAAAAGCCACGGAATATCCCAATTGTCCGCGCTTTGCATACATTCCAGCGCCATATCGGTACACCATGCAGACTGGTGATGCTTTTCGGGCATTCCGTCGGCGATATACTTGCAATCGCTCCTTGGCGTTTCTTTGTATTCCACACCCTTTGCCGCCAGCCACATCGTATAATCGTTCATAGGCCAGTTGCCTTTGTCTTTTCTTCCGGCAGGATGGTGCGACCATTTAAAATAGTGGTAACCGTCATCTATCCGCGGTTCGATTATCTTAGTGTATTGTTTGTTGCACGCCGAAATATGCAGTTTACCTGACAGCCCGCACATATAACCGTTGTCGGCAAACAGCTTTGTTACAAGTTTTTCGTCCCGCGGAATGTTTTGTCCGTTTTGGCGCACACCGCAGGTACGCGGATAACGGCCGGTTAAAAAAGATGCCCTGCTCGGCGCACATACCGGCGATTGGGTATAAGCCCGGTTGAATTTGATCCCCATTGATGCGATGCGGTCAATATTCGGTGTTTTTACAAATTCGTTACCCGTGCATCCCAGCGTATCAAAACGCTGTTGGTCAGAGCATATCCATAATATATTCATAAACGGTTTCCTTTTTTACGCACAATCCGCAACGGGGTATATTCGGTATTTTTACATTCACTGCAATACGGAGATCAGCACACCTGCTGCGACCGCCGAACCTATTACGCCCGCCACATTGGGACCCATCGCATGCATCAGCAGGAAATTGCTCGGATTTTCGTCCTGTCCTACTTTCTGTGAAACACGGGCGGCCATCGGAACAGCCGAAACCCCTGCCGAACCGATAAGCGGGTTGACTTTGCCTTTTGTCATAATATACATCAATTTCCCAAACAGCACGCCGCCCGCTGTTCCGAACGCGAACGCGAAAAGTCCGAGAGCGATGATTTGTACTGTTTGAAGCAGCATTTCGGGCCGTTCTGTCAGCGTGCTTGCCGACATTGTTGCCCCTACGGAAACGCCGAGGAATATCGTGACGATATTTATTAATTCATTCTGCACAGTCTTCACCAGCCTATCGACAACCCCGCTTTCCCTGAGCAGATTGCCCAGCATAAGCATAGATACCAGCGGTGCCGCAGGCGGCAGCAGCAGTGAAATAAGTATGGTAACTATGATCGGGAACAGGATTTTTTCGGTTTTTGACACCGGACGCAGCTGTTCCATAACAACGTTGCGCTCCTTTTTTGTGGTTAGTGCGCGCATAATAGGCGGTTGTATCATCGGAACCAACGCCATATATGAATATGCCGCAATAGCGATAACCCCTAATAAATGCGGAGCCAGCTGGGATGAAACAAAGATAGCGGTAGGACCGTCCGCGCCGCCGATGATCGCGATCCCTCCCGCTTCCTGCGGAGTAAAACCAACCAGCATTGATCCGATAAACACGACAAATATCCCCAACTGAGCCGCCGCGCCCAAAAGTAAACTTTTGGGATTAGCGATCAACGGACCGAAATCGGTCATCGCGCCGATCCCCAAAAAAATCAAGGGCGGAAAAATCTGTAATTTTACTCCCTGATAAAACATATTTATTAAACCTCCGCCGTCCGAAGCGAGGTCTGCGCCCGGAAAATTTGCGATAAGCATACCGAACGCTATCGGAAGAAGCAGCAGCGGTTCGAACTTTTTAACAATGGCAAGATAAACCAGAACTAAAGCGATTGCCATCAACGAAGCGGCAAGCCAGGTAATGTCGGCAAAGCCTGAGCTTTCGAGTATAGTTTTTACAGCATCCAGCAAGGTTTGGAACATATTAATACCTCCAATAATAGTGAACAGTAAACCTACGGTTTACGTTATGTCTTATTACCAAATATCCATTTCTTGGAGACTGGTATTATGCGCGCAGATTTTCTAAAATTCCGGTTTGCTTACATACATTCCTC
>Ga0099364_10014392_pt1 | contig 10533 bp, 13 predicted proteins | sample TergutTh196P3_FD_73070 | JGI IMG/M metagenome (GOLD analysis project Ga0099364, IMG submission 73070) | Microcerotermes parvus P3 segment gut microbial communities from Pointe-Noire, Republic of the Congo - Th196 P3 | ecosystem: Host-associated > Arthropoda: Insects > Digestive system > Gut ...
AGTTACCGCCGCAGAAGTATGACCTAACCCCTCCGACAGCGTCTTTACGTCAAAGCCGCTTTCCAACGCCCTCGTCGCGAAGGCATGACGTGTTTGGTGAAACTTGATGTCACGAACACCCGCTGATTCGAGAATCTTCTTGAACCGATTCTGTAACGTCCGCGGCTCGATGGGCTTTCCTTTATAAGAGAGTACCCATTCTGTCGCCGATTCTGCCTTGAAGTCGAGAAGAACACTACGCAGAAACTCCGGTAACGGGATTGCTCGCTCCGAAGTCGGCGTTTTCGGTGTCAGGAAAGCAATTTCCGTCTTGCCATCGTCAGCACGAATACGCTGGATTGTACGGTTGATTTGGAGCAGATTCCGCTCGAAACTGATGTCCGTCCAACGGAGCGCGCAGGCTTCACCGATTCTGATTCCGGTGTAAAGACAGAGGATGACGGCAACGTAATCGTTGGCATTGCGAGACATCGCTGCCTGTTCGATTCGTTTCTGCTCGCCGACTGACAGCGAATCCACAAGGCATTTGGGGCGTTTTGGTAATTCCACCTTCAGCGGCAAGCCAACCGCCGCCTTCAGCAAATTGAAAACGGACTGCACGGTATTCACCGACAGTCCGTTCTGTTTAAGCAGTGTGTTCACAAAGTCCTGCGCTGTGTCCGAAGTCAACGAGCCGCAGTCTGCGTTCCCAAAATATGGGGCGATATAACGCTCGAGATGCCGCCTGTAAATGCCGAGAGTTGAGGGCTTAAGCCGTAAACTCGATGTTTCAAGATGGCGCTCGACCGTGCCGATTACAGTGTTTCGCATGGGTTTGAACCTCCGATAAGATTAATTTTTCGCCTCGAATTTGGCGTCAGACATAGTGTCAGACGGCTCGCCGAAAAAATTTCTCAAATTTCTTAAACTTTTTTTCAAAAAGGGGTTGCAATTTTGAAATCGATGTGTTATAATAGTAAGAGTGATGTCGAACGCTGTCGAGGGAGTGGCTTATAAAGCCGTTTCGTGCGGTTCGACTGCAAGACCGAGTCAAGGGCGAGATTTTCGTAAATCTTACAACATTTACGAAACTGCCGTCACCAAGTATTATGCCGCAGAAAACCCTACAAGTCAACCCCCCTCTTCGAAAAAAGAGGGGGATAATTTTTGTTATTCATTTGCCAAAATATGCCGCTAAAGCCTCGGCGATGACCGATTCAATCTCAGACTCGTCCGTGTCTGTGAAGTATCGCTCCATTAGCTCAATGCTGATTTTATGCGGCTTTGTCTTCGCCGGCTTCTTCAGAATCTGCACAATGTCATCTTCGCTCAACTCACGCTCGGCGGACTCTTTGCGGAGAGCCTCGGCACGTTTCATAGTCAACCCCACCCCGTTGGACAGCAACCCAACGATGATTTCCTGTTCATGTTCACGCAAATATGAGAGCGAGACCGCCACAACTATACCGATTTTGTCTGCATCAAGGAGGTCTTTCAAGTCTTGAATCAGCTTGTCGACACGCAAATAACGCTTAATCGTGGTTGAACTCAATCCATAATGTTCACCGATTTTGCCGCTTGCCCACGACCTCGGTCCAAGTTGGTCCGAGGTTGATTCAACTTCATCCAACAAATCCGAGCGATACCCCGACTTCTTCTTCATCGAATCGTAATGAACGGCAATCACGACCGCACGTTCGCTGTGCTTCAAGTCCGCAAATGACCGCTGAATCAGATTAGTTTCGGTAACGATGAACATCGCCTCATCGTCCGACAACCCCTCCCGCACGACTGCCGGAACGGTTTCTAATCCCGCTTCACGAGCCGCCGCAACCCGATTATGCCCGGATAGGATTTCGTACTTATCATCTGCAATCGGACGTGCAATAATCGGTGTGAGAATGCCATTTGCACGGACACTCTCGACCATATCGGTGAATCTCTGCTCTTCCGGAGCGTAAAGTTTGAATGGGTGATTGGCGAATGGCACGAGTGAATTGACGTTTAGTTCTTGGTAGTTTCTGGGCATAGTAGTTACTCGCTCCAAATGGGTGTTGATGGCGGTTCGTGCTTCACCGAGGTTTTCCGCATACCGCACCCGAAATGCCTCAAGAGTGCCGGAAATTTCGGCAATTCCCACACCCAAAGAATCAGCCGCATCGACTGCCGCAATCTTGAACGCATCAAACACCATGCCGTAACGCATCTGAAAATTGCTTTCCAAGTGGTCGGCAAGTTGATTGAACGGTTCTTTCATTTCTTCGGCTTCCATCGATGACAGAATACCGTTTCGCCGAAGACTTATGCCGTAATAGTCAAGTTCACTGCTCGCACGTTGAATTTCAAGACGATTTTCCGCAAGCTGTTCACGGGTGGAATTTGCCGATTTTGCATTCTCATATTGGAGGCGCGTGTTGAGCTTTAGATAAGGTATTTCTGAGTACGTCCAATGTGACCGCCTGTAATTTGGTCGCGCCGCTCAACCATGTTCGCCATAACTTCGATGGTTGCGTTGTGGGTCCGCTCCAAGTCACGGCGGCTACGGCAAACCGTCCGCCTTTGAGTGCGACAGTCGCAATTCCCATAGAGCTTGCGACTGCGGCAATGGTTTTGACAAGTTCGGGATTTTCCCCCGCCCAGTCGCTCACGCCTCGAATAACCGCAGTGACAGTCTGTGCGGTTTCACGTGCATTCGGCAAGAACAATTCGCCTACGGTCTGACTAAGCTCACGCATTTCACTTTTAGCGAGTGCAATGTCGCCTTTCAAGTTGTCAAGCTGTTTTGCGGCCATTCCCGCCGACTGCCCCGCGCCGCCGAAACTGTCGGTAGAACTTTCAAGCTCGCTACTTAATTCCCGAATGCTGTCAACACCGACAGCAGTGATTGTATTCCAACTTTTTTGAGCAACAGAATCAAAGATTATATTCTCGTAATAGTTACGCATTTCGTCCGTCATACCGCCGAGAGTACGTTCAAGTGCCTGTCCATATCACGTTCAAACTGAAACCGTTCTCTGTCACTGCAAGGGAGTACAGTTATTTTATACTTCTTGCAATATGCTCGAAAAAACCGCCTAATTTCGGGATGATTAATGTTATAACGATAATAACATCTGTGTGAAATCACGCACCCCACAGTGCAGAAGAGCGGCTCTTCTTTTTGGATGCTATCGTTGTTTTGCAAACCTTTTCTAATTTGCTGTTCTATGTGAAACTGTGTTCGTGCCATAAGTTTCGCCTCCTATTTGTAATAGTATTTTTCGAGGAAATCAAGCCCCATGCTGCCGCAACCGCAGAAAAAGTCGTTCACGGTGAACATGGGGCTACTCCTTGCGCTTGCTTTTTTCGCCGCTCAACGAGCCATTTCTCGTACTCTTCCGCAACGCCCGGAAGCTCAAAATATTTCTTAACACTGCTAATCAATGTCTGACAAAGTGCATCGCTTTCGTGAGCGGGGAGTTTGCAAACATCAATTGAAGTTGCATTCGGTGTCATTGATACTACCATTTTTTTAGTTTTTGCCACTTTTTTCGCCTCCCTTTTCGCTTTCTACAGCCCTAATAAACAACTCGAATGCCTTCATAATTGTCTCGTACTCTTCGGCAGTGAAGTTAAAAATTTGAGCAGAAATATCACCGCTTTTGACGTTGTTGTTTTGGACTACAATACCGTTTTTGTTTGCGACTTTGTTTTTTCGAGATTTGCGTTTTCTTCTGCTCATACCGCTCTCCTCACTTCCTTTTCCCATTCTGAAACAATTTCATTGCAAGCCGAAACTATCGCATCATACTTGCCGCCTTTGTAATATCCGTGAAGCGAGTTAGACAATTGCGCCGGATTCGTGTTGATTCCACGTTCCATTAACTCCGGCAACAACATTACGCACTTTTTATTCAGCGCGTGTACCCTTGATTTGATGTCGAATAACATATTTTTCCTCCTTAAATTAAAATTTTTTTTATTGACATTTTTCTACATTTATGGTACAATTCCTTATTAAAGGGGTCGCTGTATCCATTTACAGGTAGAAAAACAAGTATAATCATATTATAATTCATTTATAAATGAATGTCAAGAGAGTTTCATTAAAAAGTGTATTTTTATAACAATTGCACAAAAATAACCCTGCTATCCGTTAAGAATTTAGCAAGTTTGCACAAAAAATATATAGAGGGTAGAAGACAACCGCCCTCGGGAGACGGTTGTCACACGCTTATTCGTTGCCGTTAGTCGCAGAAAGCTTGCGATTCGCCGCTTTCCAAAGACCGTAATCTAATTCATTTATAAATGAATGTCAAGCAGAAAGGAAAAATATTATGACGTTTTCTCAAATCGTAGAATCTCTCGTTGCTAAAAAGGGCATGACTAAAAACAAATTCTTAACAGAATTGGGGTTAAACCATAATTCATTTAAGAATTGGGAAAAACAAAATCCAAGCGGGGCTGTCGTGGCGAAAGTCGCTGATTATTTCGATGTAAGCACGGATTATTTGTTGGGTAGAACCGACATATCGTTGGCTATTGATAAAAATAGCAAGGGGGGAGAAGATGCGAAAACCTCACAAGAAATTAACAGAGAAAAAGTCAATGAAGAAAGCGAGTATTATAACAAGCTGTTTTTTAATCTTGCGAAAGCGTTTGATTTAGATGGCATTGAAATAGAAACAATCAGAAAATACGTATTCCTTCAAAAAAAGCATCGCAATAAAATTAAAATTCATCTTAAAAATATGGTTGATGTTGAATTTAATGAGTTTTCTGGACAAAACGCAGAACTTGCAAAAGAAGAAGCAACTTTTGAATTTATTAAGGGTGGTCTAATAAACATTGAAAATGCCGAAAGTCGAAGTCTTACCAGTGCTGATTTTGCAAGTCACGTTCAAGATGAAACCGCCAAAAGAGCCACAACGGATACTAATAAAGCTTAAACAGTGGATTGACGAAGACGACTACCTATGTTCGCTATGGCATATTGCCGTGAAACTTAACCCCGAAGAATAAACTGCCGTCTAATGCGGCAAACAGAAAGGATATGTAAGAAAATGAAACCACAAAAAGACACAATTCCTCAAGGCAAAATGAGAGGACGTATATTTTTCTTCGCGCTTTGCATTGTTGTCGGGATTATTTTTATCATTGTCGGTGCAGTGAGCTCCGGGAAAGCACTTGATTCCGGCACTTATATAGTCGGCGGAATCGTTATTGTGCTGATTTCGCTGATTGGTGAAACTATTGTGGCGTTCAGAAATAATGTTTTGGAGCTTTTGAACAAACGTCTCACAGGAAATGGAAAGGACTCACTATGAAAAACAGGTATTTCCGGAAGCGGACAGCGCATAAAAGGCGCAATGTAAAACGCGTATATTTTCTAAAGAGCAACGCTGAAAACATCAGCAACAGTAACATAGTTCAAGGCAACCGCGCCAAGAATTTATACGTGCTGAATATTTCGCCGCAGGTGCTTATAGCACATGAGATTGAACTATTTCAAGTGTTTAACAAGCTTGATATTTCAGACCGCGAAAAAGTTCTTGCATATGCCACTGAATTGCGGGACAAAAATAAGCCGCTCATAAGCGGTTGATGGGAGAGATGACTTTGTGAATACACGACAAAAAAACAATAAAGAAAAGAAAGACGACTTGCCGCTTACGAGAGCGGTTATATATGCACGGTATTCTTCAAGCGGTCAGCGTGAGGAGTCTATTGAGGGTCAAATTCGAGATTGCCGTGAATTCGCACAGCGCAATGGTTTGAATATAATCGGCGAGTATATAGACAAGGCTTTGTCGGGTAAATCGGATAATCGGCCGGACTTTCAACGAATGCTTCGTGACAGCGAGCGGGGGCATTTTGAAGCTGTTGTAATGTGGAAGATGGATAGATTCGCGCGTAATCGCTATGATTCAGCTATGTATAAGTGCAAATTGAAAAGGAATGGTGTACGCATATTCTACGCAAAGGAAACGATTCCGGAGGGACCGGAGGGGATTATTCTTGAGAGTGTTATGGAAGGCTATGCCGAATATTACAGCGAGAATTTAAGCCAAAATGTAAAACGTGGATTTTATGATAGCGCACTTGAACTGAAAACTCTCGGGCAGCGGGTTATCGGATATAAAAAGGGGTCTGACGGGCGATTCGCCGTTGATTTCGGACAAGCTGCCGTTGTTCGCCGAATATTCGAGGAGTATGCCAAAGGCGAGCGTGCAAAAGATATTTATTCGAGGCTTAACGAAGAGGGGCATCGCACCAGTCGGGGCGGTTTGTTTAACAAGAACAGCCTTCGGCGCATCCTGCAAAATGAAAAATACATCGGGATTTATGAATATGAGGATATTCGTGTTGAAGGTGGCCTTCCTGCCATCATTGACCGAAAACTTTTCGGAAAGGTTCAGACTATGATTGAGAAAAACCATGCTTCTCCCGGAAAAGGACGCGCTCAGAATTTTTTGTTAACGTCTAAGTTATTCTGTGGGCTTTGCGGAGATACCATGACTGGAGACGGTGGCACAAGCCGCACCGAAAAAACTTACGCATATTATACTTGCAACAAACGAAAATATGAGCGTAACTGCGAGAAAGAAAGAGCAACTAAGGACTGGATTGAACAACTTGTCGTAGAAGAACTTGCCCGATTGGTAAATTCCGATAGTTATAGTCGGATTGTTTTATGTAGCTACATTTATTGCGCCTTTATTTGTTCCCTATACGTCAACCCAGCAATCATCAATCTTAAAATATGCGAAACCTTCAAGTTCGCACTTGTTTGGTTGTGATTACCTTGGTAGAGATGTTTTTGTACGCATTTGTGTGGGAATTCGCCTTTCGATGGAGATTTCTTTTGTCGCTGTTTTAATAGGTTCATTTATTGGAACATCTTATGGCATTGTAGCTGCATATTATGGTGGTCGACGAGAAACAATTATGTGCGCGATATTAGATATACTACAGAGCATACCTGATTTTCTAATTGCTATGTTGTTAATGTTTGTGATTAACACGATGTCTGATTCAAATAGTGTTCTGGGAATACTTCTTACGATAAGTTGGATAAAATAATAGTCGTAGTTGTACTTCATAAATGATTTCATTTGGTTTTCCTCCATTGGTTTTCAAAATTCGCGGAGCTTTCGCCGTCCGCATGGCGTATTAGGGCTTGTCATGGTTGTCCAAAAAACAGAGTTAAAAGGCGGTACACGTACCGTTTGGAAAATATTCATGTTTTTTTGCTCCTTTATCTTGATTTCTTGATTTGTATGTGTTATAATGAATTGATAGGAATATTTCGTAATTCCTCTAAGTTGCAAGGATATAAAAAAAGCCCCTGTGATTGCTCACAAGGGCGGAGGGCTTGTCCTTGCAAATACTCACAAGAACTATCCAAATCTTAATAGTGTTAATGTAAAGCGATGATAACGTTAATAGTGTTAATAAGGATAAAAGTTTTCTATGGAGGCGAAAAATGACAAAATCTGTTCATCCTGTTCTTTGCGGCGGCACGTTTTTCTCGCTCATCGTGATGTCGAGAAAGCCAACCGTTTCACGCCGTCAACGCATCAAGGGCAAGTCGGACGCTTTCAGCGAATCCGATATGTTACTTGGACTGCTCAGGATTATTCAGCCGGACTATATAAGACCTGCGGGCGATACATTTAAAACATACAGCACAAACTACAAAAAATGTGCCGAATATACGCCAGACGACTTAAAATTCGACAACATGACCGTCATATCGGCATTTTCCAAACGCTTAAACTCCGATTACAATGCGGTTTTATCAGCGATGACGGTTTATGTCAATAATTTCATAGGACTTGGCACAACGGCAAAAGAAGATGTAATGCTTGTCAAAAGGCTGATTGAATTAATTTTGTCGGATAAGAGCATACCGCCAACTTGCAAATTTGCCATAAACAAAAACGGTTCTGCGGTTGCTAAGAGCGAGCTTGCTGACGTTACGGAGGTTTACTTGCCGGCGTTTCTTTTGAGCGTTTGGAATTTCATTGTGACGGACAAAAAGCGTAAAGACAACCATATCGGAGTCACGACAATCACCTCATGGGCGGCGAGAGGGCAAAGCAAACGCCCAGACGGTTCGTCCATCGCTCAAGATATAAAGGTGAAATGCGAACGTGTTTATACGGCGGATTCTGCAAATGCTGAAGATGAAAACAATTGCGAATCTGTTTTAGAGTTTCTCCCCGATTGCACAGAATACCTTAATCGTGCGTACGAAAAATATTGCACAATCAAAACGCTTTTATATAACGAACAGCCAAAGCCGTTTTACGATTTTTATGTGTGCAATAATATCGAACGCAGAATACCTGTTCCGAGCAAGTTTGGTTCACAGCACCGCATTGAGATTATTGAAAATGTCACCGTGAAAAAGCTCACAGAAAAATCACGCTTCATTATTATCGCCGGAATCGGAGGTCTCGGCAAATCCATGATGATGCGCCATTTGCTGTTAAACACCATAAATAATTACGCGGAAACGTTAACAATTCCGGTGTTTATCCCTTTGAAAGACTACGATGAAACCGTAGACACCTTGTTTGATTATATCTTTTCAAAAGTTGCCGATTTATCGGGAGAAATAACAAGTGGGCAGTTTGAAGAGATTCTTGAAAAAGGTAAGTACCTCTTGCTTTTTGATGGTTTAGACGAAATAGGCTCGACCTATGCAAGTCATTTTGAACGTCAACTGGAGTCATTTACAGATAAATACCCGACAAATAATTTCGTTATATCTTCTCGTCCATACAAGAACTTCGTCTCGTATTCACGGTTCACTGAACTTCAACTGAAGCCGTTTACAAAACAGCAAGCTCTGACTTTGATTGACAATTTGGAATTCCGACTGGACGAGCCAATCATAAAACAAAAATTCCGCAATGCACTTGATGGAAATCTTTATAATACGCATTATGCTTTTATTCAAAACCCGCTTCTTTTGATAATAATGCTACTGACTTTTGAACAGTATGCCGAAGTGCCGTCAAAAATGCACCTCTTTTACCGCGAGGCGTTTTCCGCACTTTCGGTTAAACATGATGCAAGCAAAGGTGCATATAAACGTACCCTATGTGCGTTACGCTAAAGGTCAATTCGTTTGCAGAGAGCGGAACGAGGTAGAAGAGGGTGATATTATGTTCGAAACAACAACCGATAAACCGATTTCTGAAATGGTTGAATATTTAATGACGGAGGTATAGCGCGCATGATCAAAGTCGAAGGAGTACACAATACAGCAATCTGCTACACAGGCGAGCTGGAGCCGGCATCGTTTGAACAAATCAAATCCGTTTGTGACCGCGCGGAGTTCGCCGGCTGCAAAATACGCATCATGCCTGATGTTCACGCCGGAATGGGATGCACAATCGGCACGACTATGACCATCGCCGACAAAATCGTGCCGGGCATGGTAGGCGTTGATATCGGCTGCGGCATGGAAACTGTAAAAATTGCGGAGAAGTCGATTGATTATGCCGCACTGGACGACTTAATCCGCCGTGAAATACCCTCCGGATTCGATATTCGCAAAACATATCATCCGCAAAACTCTGAAATCAATTTAACTAAACTGCGAATTGCCGATAAAGTAAACTTAGAACGTGCAAAACGAAGTATCGGTACTTTGGGCGGCGGTAATCATTTTATTGAGGTTGGACGTTGTGATAACGGCGGGTTGTATCTTGTTGTCCATTCAGGCAGTCGTCATCTTGGTACAGAGGTTGCAAACCACTACCAAGACGAGGCGTACAGAAGTCTTTGCGGTAATTCAAAGGCGCAGGTAGATAAGGTTATCGCCGAACTGAAAGCCGAAGGGCGGGAAAAGGAAATCGCTTCTACTATAAAGGAATTGAAAAAGCAGACAAACCTCGACTACCCCAAATCACTGTCATATGTGAGCGGTGCGCTGTTTGACGATTATATCCACGATATGAAAATCACGCAACATTTCGCCGCACTGAACCGCATGGCTATGACCGAGGTAATCTTGACCGGTATGAGGCTTACCGAGGCGGAACGTTTCACAACGATTCACAATTATATCGACACCGACACTATGATTTTACGCAAAGGCGCAGTGTCCGCAAAAACAGGTGAGTGCCTGCTAATTCCCATAAATATGCGGGATGGCAGCTTGATTTGCACAGGCTGCGGCAACAACGACTGGAACAGTTCCGCGCCGCACGGTGCAGGCCGTTTGATGAGTCGCTCGACGGCATTCAAAGTCTTGTCTATGGACGATTACAAAACCGAAATGGACGGCATTTTCACAACATCTGTCAGTCGCAAGACCCTTGACGAAGCTCCGATGGCATACAAAAGCATGGACGAAATCATCAGCCGAATCTCTCCAACAGCGGAGATTGTGGCACGGATAAAGCCGGAATATAATTTTAAAGCGTGTGAATGAGGTGAAAACGATTATGAAGAAAACTGTAAAATTAAGCGAAATAGCAGAACACATAGAAATGGCGAGCGATGGAACAGACACGTTCTATAACGAGTTGACGGGCGAATTCTACTGGTATTCTGATT
>Ga0099364_10014393_pt1 | contig 10533 bp, 6 predicted proteins | sample TergutTh196P3_FD_73070 | JGI IMG/M metagenome (GOLD analysis project Ga0099364, IMG submission 73070) | Microcerotermes parvus P3 segment gut microbial communities from Pointe-Noire, Republic of the Congo - Th196 P3 | ecosystem: Host-associated > Arthropoda: Insects > Digestive system > Gut ...
TTGATGGTAAATTTGAAGCCCGACTGATAGCCTTGGCTTGTTCGGAAGCTCCAGAAGGGCGCGCCCGCTGGACAGTAAGGCTTCTCGCCGATAAAGCTGTGGAGCTTAATTTGGCGCCATCAGTTTCACACACGACCGCCCATCGTATTCTTAAAAAAACGAACTTAAGCCTCATCGCAACAAATACTGGAAAATCCCTCCGCAGCAAAATGCGGCTTTCGTAGCTGCGATGGAAGATATTCTGTCTGTCTATCATTTGCCCTACGACCCTGACTATCCGGTGGTATGCATGGACGAATCGAGCAAACAACTGGTAGGTGAAGTGCGCCCCCCGATTCCGGGGAAGCCAGGGCAGCCGAAACGAACAGACAATGAATACGTAAGGCATGGTGTTGCGGAAATTTTCATGGAAGTAGAGCCTTTGACAGGTAAACGCCATGTCGGTATCAAAGAGCGCCGCACTCGGAAAGATTGGGCTCAGCAAATCAAGTTGATGCTTGATGAGCATTACTCGGATGCCAAAAAAGTACGTCTGATCATGGACAACCTCAATACACATAATACTGCTTCGCTTTATGAAGCATTTGAACCGCAAGAAGCCCAACGGTTGGCTTCACGACTAGAAATCCATCACACACCCAAGCATGGCAGCTGGCTCAACATGGCCGAAATAGAGCTCAGCGTTCTTAAAAGACAATGCCTCAATCGACGAATACCAGAATTGGACTTGATGAAAGCCGAGGTTGCGGCCTGGGAAAATAATCGCAACAACAACCCAAAAAAAATCAATTGGCAATTCACTACTGATGATGCCAGGATAAAATTGAAAAGACTTTACCCGAAAATTTAACCTTTACTAAACACTAGCGGAGAAGGGTCAGGACCAGGGTGCTGAAGCTGTTGGCCTGGGCCAGCATGCTCACCCCGGCCTGGACCAGGACGCTGTTCTTGGTGAATTCGGTTATTTCCCGGGCCACGTCAACATCCGAGATGCGGCTTTCCGCGGCCTGGAGGTTTTCGACCTGAATCTCCAGGTGGGTGATGGTGTTTTCCAGGCGGTTCTGTAAGGCGCCCAGGTTGGCCCGGACGGTGTCCTTCCGCTCAATGGCCTGGTCGAGGGCTTCCAGGGCCTTCTGGGCGCTTTCCTGGGTGCGTATCTCGGCCCCGGTCCAGGGGGCGTCAGCCGCGTTCTGAATCTCGGCAAAGCCGCCTCGGTCCAGCATTTTGCCGTTGCTTATAGTTCTTCCAAATAATTGATAATCCGTTCCGTCGAATACCCCGTTGCCGGCAGTTGCGGTCAGGTTGGCAATCCAGAGGTCCCGGCCGTCGCCGATATTCCGGCCGTTCAAGACCAGGTTCCAAAGGCCGTCCTGGTTCTGTATGGCGTTCATGGTCCCCCACTTTTCCCCGCCTAGGCTGAAATTGATCCCGGATTGGTTGACCACGCCGGTGGCCGCATTGGTGAACCTGATGTTGTTCAATACGGATTGGGCGGCCGAGGCTCCGGCTGCGGTCCCGCTTATGCCCCAGGCCTGTTCACAGGCCACCAGCGAGTTGCCGTTCAGGCCGTCGCCCATATAGAAGGCGATGACCGCATTCCCGCTCCTCATGGCCCAGAAATTTTCCGAGCGGTTGTTGATGGCCGAGGCCAGATTGCCCGCGCTCAACAAAGTGCTATCCACCAAGTGGATGGTTTTGCCTGGCCCGACCAGACTGCTGGTCACCATCTCCCTGCCTGCTCCGAAGGCATAGACTTCATCGCCCAGGCAGATGGTTACGGCCGACATATTCGCTCCTTTTCCAATATCCTGTGGGTTGATATTTATGACCACCCGGGCCTGGGTGCCGGTGTTGACCCGCTCAACGAGTTCGGCCAGGCTCAGGCCCGAGGTTTCCCACAGGCCGGCCGTATGCCGGGAGCCGATGAGGGCGCTGCCGTTGGTGCCGCCATTGCTGTTGTCCCAGTTGTAGCCAAAGCTGAAGGCCGTGCCGGCGCCGAAGCCCGCGTCCCCGGTTTGGGACTCATAGCCCCCGGCGCAGCAGCCCATGGCCTCGCCCATGGCCCGGGCCGCCCCGCCCTGGGCCCAGATGTCGTTGTCCCCGTCACCGCCGACGCGCAGGCCTGTGCCCACTGTGGCCCGCACATCGCCCATGTTGACGAAGTAATAGTCCGCGTCCGGGTCGTTGCCCGCCCCGAAGTGAATCTTGAGGCCCTGGCCCCCGTGCTGGTTGGCCAGGGAGCCGTTAAGGAGCCTGATCCCGTTGAAGCTGGTGGCATTGGCGATGCGGTCGATTTCCGTGGCCATGGCCTGGTATTCGGAATTGATGATGTCCCTTAGGTTCTGGCTTAGGCTGCCGTTGGCGGACTGGGAGGCCAGCTCCTTCATGCGGATGAGCTTTTCGTCAATTACGGCCATGGCTCCTTCCGCGGTCTGAATGAGGCTGATGGCGTCGGCCGCGTTGCGGATGCCCTGGTGTATGGCGGCGATGTCGGCCCGCATCATTTCGCGGACGGCCAGGCCCGCGGCGTCATCGGCGGCGCTGTTGATGCGCAGGCCCGAGGACAGGCGCTGCACGCTGGTGGCCAGCTTCCGGTAGTTGACGTCGATGTTGCGAAGGGCGTTGTCGGCCATTAAGTTGTGGTTGATGATGAGAGACATGCCTTCCTCCTTGAAAAAAAACGGCCATCGGCCTTCCCGGCCGCAAGAGTTGGCCCCGGCCCGCGTCTGGATGCGTCCGGCGAAGCCTGGAGTCTGCCAAAAGGCTTTACCCCTTTCTCACCTATAGGTATCGGTCAAGCTGAGAGGGAACTTTAGGTTTTTTTAATAGTCAGGATGATTATTTACTCAAGTTGAGAGGCCGGGCCGGGCTGACCCATTAAAAAAAATATTTATTTTGCTTCTTGTTTGCGGTAAATTTTAGAGATACTTACTTTTAACCGGAGTGAGACGAAATGGAAACGGCGCGAAATAAAGAGCCGGTCAGCCTGATAACAGCCTTGCATTATGCGCGCAAGGGCCTGGGTGCGCTGCTGTTTGCCGCGGGTATTGTTTTCGGGTCAGGCAGCCCCGCGGAATTTACACTCTTCCTTGCCGCGTATATTCTGATTGGCGGGGATATCTTACTGCGGGCAGGACGAAACATTAAGGGCGGACAGGTTTTCGACGAGAATTTCTTGATGAGTGTCGCGACCATAGGGGCGTTCGCTATCGGCGAATATCCGGAGGGCGTGGCGGTTATGCTGTTTTACCAAATAGGTGAAGAATTTCAGCGAGCGGCGGTCGGGCGCTCGCGCAAATCCATCGCGGCTTTAATGGATATTCGCCCTGATTACGCGAACCTTAAAATCGGCGAAAATGTAAAGCGGGTTCCCCCGGACGAGGTGCCCGTCGGCGCGTATATTGCCGTCCGCCCCGGGGAGAAAATCCCGCTTGACGGAGTAGTTGCCGATGGCCGGTCCGCGCTCGACACTTCCGCCCTGACAGGCGAATCGCTTCCGCGCGACGTTGAGCCGGGCAGCGAAGTCCTTTCCGGCTCTGTCAACAAAAACGGCGCGCTTACAATCCGGGTCACCAAGGCGTTCGGCGAATCCACAGTATCAAAGATACTGGAATTAGTGCAAAACGCCAGCGGCCGGAAATCAAAAGCGGAAAATTTCATTACAAAATTTGCCCGTTACTATACGCCCGCCGTAGTTTTCGCGGCAGCGGCGCTGGCGGTTATTCCTCCCCTGGTCTTGCCGGGCGCCGGTTTCTCCGACTGGTTTTACCGCGCCCTCGTTTTCCTTGTGGTGTCCTGCCCCTGCGCTCTCGTAATTTCCATTCCTCTTAGCTTTTTTGGCGGTATCGGAGGCGCCTCCCGAAACGGCATCCTGGTCAAGGGCGGCAATTATCTCGAAGCCCTTGATAACGTGGATACGGTGGTTTTTGACAAGACGGGAACCCTGACGCAAGGCATCTTGACAGTAACCGACATCGTTCCGGCGGACGGTTTTTCCGCCGATGATATATTGTGTTTTGCCGCGTACGCCGAATCTGCCTCCACGCACCCAATCGCTGTTTCCATACTCCGCGCGTATGGAAAACCCGTTGATATGGCAGGCGATATTGAGGAAATCCCCGGCCGCGGCGTAAAGGCGCGCTTCCAAGGAAAAACAATACTTGCCGGAGGCAGCAGCCTGTTTGCGGGCCTTGACCTTCCCAATGCCGACGCTATAGGCGCGGTCGTCTATGTTACCCTGGACGGAAAATACGCCGGACATCTCGTAATTTCCGATACCGTGAAGGCGGACAGCAGGGAGGCTGTCGCCGCGCTGAGAAAGGCGGGCGTAAAACGGGTCGTAATGCTCACGGGCGACAGGGAGGCTGCGGGAGAAAAAACGGCAGAGGAAATCGGGCTCGACGGCGTTTTCGCTGAACTGCTTCCGCACCAGAAAGTCGAAAAACTGGAGCAGTTGGAATGCAGCAAAACCTCAAGCGGCAAGCTCGTATTTGTCGGCGACGGAATCAACGACGCGCCGGTCCTCGCCCGCGCGGACATAGGCATAGCAATGGGCGGCCTAGGTTCTGACGCGGCGGTGGAGGCGGCCGACGTGGTGCTTATGACGGACGAGCCCTCTAAAGTGGCGGCTGCGATTCAAATCGCCAGAAAAACAAAAGCTATTGTCCGTCAGAACGTGATTTTCGCCCTCGGCGCAAAGGCGGTGGTTCTTGTTTTGGGGGCTATGGGCATGGCGGCAATGTGGGCCGCGGTATTCGCTGATGTGGGCGTTGCCGTTATAGCCATTTTGAATGCCATGCGCGCTATGCGGGTTGCGCCTGATGATTTCTGTATAAAAGGACGGCCAGGGCGGCCAGGGCGGCCGTCTCGCTCCGCAGTATGAGGCCCCCCAGGCGCCAGGGCCGGAAACCCGCGGCCAGAAAGGCCGCCTCCTCCCGGGGGCTGAACCCCCCTTCGGGCCCCACCAGAAGGGCGGCCGGGCCTTGAATTGTCCCGGCCGGGCCTTGAACGGCCGGGCTCCCGGCGGGGTTGAGAAAAAAACCGGGGCTTTCTTTCAAAGCTCCGCCAATAAGCTCCAAGGGAGTCGCGGGGGGATGGACGGCCAAGGGCCGGGGCCGGCCGCACTGTTTGCGGGCTTCTTCGGCCAGGCGGCGCCACCTTTCGGCCCGGCCTGCGGAGGCCCGGACCAGGCCGGGCTTGACCCGTTCACAGGCCAGGGGCCAGAGTTCCCCGGCCCCCAGTTCGGCGGCCTTTTCCACTGCCCAGTCAAAGCGGGGCGGACTGATGAGGGCCAGGGCCAGAACAGGCCCGGCCTGCTCCCCGGTTTCCGGCTCCGCCGGCCGCCCTGGAGAGGCCCTTAATGGGACCACGCCCAGGCGGGGGGGCCGGCCGCCTTCGGCCGTGGTTACCCGGGCCGGGAAGATCCCGGCCGGGCCGGCGATTTCCACCCGGTCGCCGGGCTTAAGGCGCAGAACCGTGACCCCGTGCCGGGCTTGGTCCGGGTCCAGCCATATCTCCGGGGCCTCTCCAGCCGCCGGCCCGCTGCCATTAATCACAGCCCCTTCGGGCTGCCAGGCCAATCGCGGAGTTCTGGCCACTAGAACCCGCCGGGCCGGGGGCCGGGGGCTGCGCCCCTGGTCAAAACCAGGGCCGCCCACTCTTCCCGGCTCAAGCGGCTTTCCAGGGTAAAGCCCAGGGCCTCATAGGCCTGGGCCGCCTCGTCCGCCTGGCTGTTCAGAAGGCCTGAGAGTATCAGGCGGCCGCCCGGCCCGGACAGGCGGCTGAGCCCCGGGGCCAGTTCCAGAAGGGGGGCCAGGGTAAGGTTGGCCGCGATAAGGCGGAAGGGCGGGGCCAGTTGGTCCAAGGTCCGGAGGCTGAACCCCACAGTCAGGCCGTTTAGGGCGGCGTTGTCTTCGGCCACGGCCAGGACGGTGGAGTCATTATCCACGCCCAGGACCTCGGCGGCCGGATTCAGGGCGGCCGCGGCCAGGGCCAGGATTCCGCTTCCAAAACCCACATCCAGAATCCGCCCCGCCTTGGGGGCCAGGCCGGCCAGCAGACGGAGGCAGAGCCAGGTGGTGGCGTGGTGGCCGCTGCCGAAGGCCAGGCCGGGGTCCAGGCGCAAGACCACGGCCGCTTCCGGCCCTTCCTCTTCCGGCCACCAGGTGGGGGCCACGGCCAAGGCCGGGCTCACCAGGACCGGGCTTAAGCCCTCCTTCCATTTCTCGGCCCAGTCCCGGCTCTCTTCCAGTTCCAGCTCAAAATCGAAGTCGTCCTTATCCAGGCCAAAAGCCCCGGCCAGCCGGCCCGCCAAGGCCGGCCCCAAGGCGGCCAGGCGGTATCTTTCCTCAGTGGCGAAACCGGCCCGGGTCACCACCCGGCCGCGTTCATCGGGCTGGTCTTCCCACAGGCCGGCGGCCCCAGCCTCAAACAGAAGGGCGCTGGCCGCCTCGGCCGCCTCGGGCGGATGGCGGAGGGTGACTTTGAGCCAGGCAAGGTCCATAAACCGTTTAATGCCCTAGAGGCCGACGGCGGCCTCTTCCACCCAGGCCCGGCTGATCTTCAGCAAATAGTCGCCCGTGCGCTCAAAATAATTGAGCATATCGGTCAGGACAAGCCCCTGCTCAACATTGCAGGCGCCTGTCTTGAGCCGCTCCATGTGCCCGTCGCGCATATGAAGGCGCATTTCATTCAATTTTTTTTCCAGCTCTACGGCCCGGGAGAGGAAGTCGGTCCGGTTCTCATTGAGGGCCTTTATGACCAGTTCGTAAAAGTCCAGGGCCGTGGAGGAGATCTCCTGGTAGTCGAGCATGGCGTCGTCGGAAAGACGAATGCCGCCGTCGATGGCGGAACAGATCAGGCGGGCGATATTCGTGGTGGTGTCGCCCAGGCGCTCGATGGCGTTCACCATGGCCATCTGGGCGGATATGGTCCTTTGCTCCTCGTTGTGGCTGCCGTAAAGCTTGACCAGGTATCTATGTATGTCTTTCTGGAGGCTGTCCAAGGCCTCTTCCCTCGACTCATACTGGCCCATGTCTTCAGGCTCGCGGCTGACCAAGCCGGAAAAAACATCCCTGGCCATGTCCCGGCTTATCTCGGCCATGCGCACGATTTCTTTGCGGGACTGGCTCAAGGCCACGGTGGGGCTGGTCAGGGAAATCGAATCCAGGTAGACAGGGGCCGCGAGCTGGCCGCGGGCCTCCTCTTTGCCCCGCGGGGTCAGGGCCGCCCCCAGTTTAAGCAGAAGCGGGAGCCCGGCCAGCATAACCATGGTGTTGACCACGTTGTAAATGGTGTGGGCGTTGGCCACATAGCGGGCGATATTGGGCTTGGCCCCGTCCACCACCAGCTCCGCCGGGCCCACGCCTAAAATATCCCGGGTCACCCAGACCACCAGGGAGTAATAGAGGGAGAAGAAAACGACCATGTAGGTCGCGCCGATGATGTTGGAGAGGGTGTTGGTCCGGGCCATGCGCCGGGCGGCCAGGTTGGTTTTAAGCGCGGCCAGTTCGGCGGTGATGGTGGTGCCTATGTTGTCCCCCAGGACCAGGGCCAGGGCCCCGGGGAGGGTCAGGAGACCCTGGCTGGCCAGGGCCATGGTCAAGCCCACGGTAACCGTGCTGGATTGGACCATCATGGTGACGCCGGCCCCCACCAGAACGCAGAGAATGATGCCCGCCAGGTCGCCCGCGGCAAAACGGGTGAAGAAGTCGACCATGACGCCGGATTCCCTGATGGGCCCCGCTCCGGCCGTCATAAGGGTCATGCCGAAGAACAGAAAACCGAAACCCAGAAAAAAACCGCCGAAATTCCGAACCTTCCGGCTACCGGCAAAAACCCGGAGCCCGGCGCCTATGGCCACGAAGGGCAGGGCTATTTCAGAAATCTTGAAAGCCAGGATCTGGGCGGTCAGGGTCGTGCCGATATGAGCCCCTAGGGCCACCCCCATGCCCTGAACGGTGCTCATTAAGCCGGCGTTGACGAAACCCACCAGCATGACGGTGGTGGCGGAGGAGCTTTGGATGGCGGCCGTCACTCCCAGGCCGGTCAGACAGGCCAGGACCCGGTTCTTGGAAACAGCCGCCAGGACGGCCTTCATCCTCTCCCCGGCGATGCGTTTCAGGGAATTGGACATGATGGTCATGCCGTAGATAAACATGCCTAATCCGCCGAACATGCTGAAAATCACAAATTGCCAATCCATCAGAAAACCTCGTATTTATCCATGTTTCACCAGCAATATAACACATTTCGCCTTTCAGTTGCAGTCCCCCGCTGTCCCGGAACCGCTGTCCGGAACCGCAAAGGCCGCGTATTCAAATATGCAACAAATTGAATTGGCTCAAAAAAATAAAAAAATAAGGGCTTGACCTTTGTCGGGCCTTTAAGCTAGAATTCCAAAAAGCCTATCCGAATCAACCACCCCGGCGGGCGGCCCCGGCGAGCCTGCTTTTATGATAAGGAGTTCGGATGCCTGAACGCAAGGTAAAAGCCAAAGCTCGCCCGCTGGCCGCCTTGGCCCGGGTTCTCCTGGTGTTGGCCGCCTGTCCGCCCCTGGCCGCCTGCCTATTCTCCGAAGGCGCCCGCAGCTCCGCCATCTTCTCGCCCCAGCCCGCTCCGGCGGCCGTGGCCCAGCTTCCTCCCGCGGCCCCGCTGCCGCCCTATGGGCCGTTACCCTACGAACCGCTCGAAACCTCCGTGCCTGAATCCGGCCTAGCGGAAGCGGCCGAAACAGCTGCGGCCTTCCCGCCGGCCGAAGCCCTGCCGCTCCAAGCCTTCAGCGGCGGCCTGATAGACCAGGCTCTCTTCGCCTCCCTTGCCGGCCGCCTGGTCACCGCCCAGGCCGGCGGGCACCTTTTGGCGGCCTACGGCCTGACCAGCCCAGCGCTCGATGATCCGGACCCTGAGGCCGAGCCCTTCGCGGAGGCGGAAACCCTTCCGGCCCTGGCCGGCCTTTCCCCGGCTCCGCCCAGCCCTTACCCGGCCTTGAGCGATTCGGCCCCCAGCGCCGGCGAGCCGGCCCCCCCCGTCCCCAACCAGGCCGCTCTCCGGGGAGACCGGGCGGCCAAACAGCCGGGCGCCCGCACCAAGAGTCTTTTGACAACTGCCTATGAACAGACCGGCCGCCACTATAAAAGGGGCGGCAGCAACCCCGTGGCCGGCTTTGACGCCGCCGGCTACACCCATTGGGTCTTCGCCCGCGAAGGTCTGGCCCTGCCTAAAACCCCGGCCGGCCTGGCCGCGGCCGGAACCAAGGTGACCAGGGAAAACCTGCGCCCCGGCGATGTGCTAATCTACCGGAATCAGGCCGACCAAGCCGATGGCTGGCATGTGGGCATATATTCCGGCCAAGGCAACTTCCTCCACGCCTCCCCCAAAGCCGGCGTAGTCACGGAAACCGATGCCTTCGGTCCCCAATACGCCCCCTACTTCCAGGGCGGGCGCCGCTTCTTTGACGACCCTGAAGCCGCCCCGCTGCCGGACACCTATAAAACCGCCGCCGCCAGCACGGCGGTCAAGCTGGCTTTGACCGAGCTGGGGCCGGAGGACAAGGTCAAAAAACCCGCCTCCAGGGCGACCCCGAGAGCCGCCAAAAAATCCAAGGCTAAAAAAGCCGCCAAAAAGTGAAAAAAGCGGCCCGCCCCGGCCGCCGGGGCTACCCCAAGCCGCGCCCGGCTCCGCGGCGAAAGCCGCCGGAACCGGACAAACCGGCGCCGGAACTCAAAGTATCCTCCAAGGCCGCCCGCTCACTGGGCCGCATCGGCATCCCCGAAGCCGCGCCCTTCACCCCGGATGAATTCCAAACCACGGCGGTCCGCCTGGCCGAATCGGAAGACGTTATCGTCTCCGCCCCCACCGGCAGCGGCAAGACCTGGATAGCCGAAAAAGCCATCGCCCGCAAGCTGGACGCCGGGGGCCGGGCTTGGTACGCCTCGCCCCTCAAGGCCCTCTCCAACGCCAAGTTTTTGGAATTCAGCCGCATCTTCGGCGAGGCCCGGGTGGGGCTCCTGACCGGCGACCACAAGGTCAACCCCGAGGCCGCGCTCGTCATCGGCACCACTGAAATCCTCCGCAACCAGCTCTACGATGCCATGAGCGGCGGCCGCGACCTTTCGGTCGACCTGGTGGTGCTGGATGAGGCCCACTACCTGGGCGACCCGGAGCGGGGCGTGGTATGGGAAGAGGTGCTGATCTACCTGCCGGACCGGGTGGCCCTGCTCCTATTGTCGGCCACCGTGGCCAATGCCGAAGAATTGGCCGCCTGGCTGACCCGGAACCGAAAAAAACAGGCCCGGGTAGTTACGGGCGGGGAACGCCCCGTACCCTTGGCCGGGCTGGTCCTGCGTCCTCCGGGCGAACTGGCCGCCCTGGCCGAGGCGGTCCGAAACGCCCCCCGCCGCCCGGTCCCCTTCGGCCTTCAGATGTCCAATGCCAGGGTCCTGTGCGCTCTGAGGGAGACGGGCCTGCTCCCGGCCATTTTTTTCTTGAAATCCCGCCTGGATTGCGATGCGGCCGCCTCAAGGGGCGGCCCCC
>Ga0099364_10014394_pt1 | contig 10533 bp, 11 predicted proteins | sample TergutTh196P3_FD_73070 | JGI IMG/M metagenome (GOLD analysis project Ga0099364, IMG submission 73070) | Microcerotermes parvus P3 segment gut microbial communities from Pointe-Noire, Republic of the Congo - Th196 P3 | ecosystem: Host-associated > Arthropoda: Insects > Digestive system > Gut ...
TTAGCGCAACAACCCAGAAAAAAATTTAAAAATCTATGTCCCACCCCCAAAAACCCAATCAAGAAAAATTTTTAAATGCAACCCCCCCCCCCCCCCCCCCCCCCCGACTTCAATGATAATATTGCACTATTCTATAGTTCCTCTGACCTTTATGCCCAACATGAAGATGGCCTAACTGGAAGTGGCCGAAACATGTAATTGGCTGAGACACTTGTACATACACTAACACCTTGTACATTACGTAAATATAGTTTTGTTTTTGACTGTCATATCCATATGATTTTGTCTACTTAGCTAGTGCTATTCTTGGTGTGTTTTACCTAGGTACTTGGCTGTCATCCGTGATAAGGTATGGTGTGTGAATCTTTAATCCATGGTTGTTTGTTAATGCGGAATTAGGGAGTTTTGGACATTTTAGTGCGTGCGTTATACAGGTATGTGGAGTGCAAAGGCTGTTGGAGATTGTGGGAGAGTTGTCGGCTTTAAGTGGTCGCAGCTAGAAACCTTTGTGGTTTGTATTTTTGTTAGTAGTAGTAGTAGGAACAGCAACTAACGACAGTGGTAGGTGAATCATGATAACAAGAATTAAGTTAGTGTTTCTTTTTACCCATTCGGAACGAGCGCAATACGCGAATACAACATGGCCGCCAGCGCAACTGCTATCCGACACGCGTGGCCCAGCAGTCGACTTTCGGAACTCTCCGTTTCACCTTTTCGATGTAACCGGAAATGTATTGCTATTCCGTTCACTCACGTATTCGCGTTTTGAACGAAACACCCACGCGCTTCACTGGATGATCTTGTGCACAGATCATATCTTGTGCTTCACACGTTCATTGTCTGCCCTTGGCGACTGTGTATATAGTCTTTCCTTGTGTTGGTTAGTTATATTGTTTCTTATGTTTTCGTGTGTAGTTATATAGTGTTTTTTTGTTTTCATGTTTTCTTTAGTGTGTATTCGATTTCGTTTGCTTCTCTGGGTTACTCATTTCCTACTTGTGTGCTTTTGGGGGTTACTTATACCCTGCTTATATTTGGAGAGCAGAAAGTGGTTCAGCGTCTGCAACAAGTTATCGCAGAGTACCGGGATCTTATGCAGAAGAGGAATTTGGTGCCGAGGTTTTCCTACGACTGTGGGCTGAAACGAACGGTGTATGACGTGGACCGCAGACCCGATAATACTGACGGATTTAGGAGGCGATGTCGAAAGAGTGTTTCTAGGGTCAGACCAAATTTGAATATTTCGCGTTCTTCTCTCACATGACTCCACGGACATTTTAGCCGCGCGCTAAGCCAATTGCGAGCGAAGCTCGCCATCGTCTCGGGGACTTCATTGACCATTTTAAGAAGACGGACTTCGGTTAGGTTATGTTTCAGGTCATTTGTCTAAACGAATATATCGATGTCGAAGTAGTGTTGCTAGGGTCATACCAAATTTGAATATATCGCGTTCCTCTCTCACGTAACTCCGCCGACATTTTAGCCGAGCGCGTAGCCGATTGCGTGCGAAGCTCGCTATCGTCTCTGGGGCTTCATTGGCCATTTTTAGAAGACGGACTTCGGTTACTTTATGTTTCGGGTCATTTGTCTAAACGAATATTCCACCACTTTCTCCCTCCACCAGAACAGTCGACTGCTACAGTCTAATTTTCGTGACGTCACGGTAAAAACCCTGTCGCGGATGACTGTTGCACTGGCGGCCGTGTTGAACCCGGGTTATGCGCTCTCTCCACACATGGTTAATACTGTACTCCTTTCAACTTCTTTACATATATTTTTGACCGGAAGAAATTTAAGAGTTTTTCTTTTCAATCAGTCAACTCGTAGAATATATTTACATATCGTAGAACCCTTATAAGTACATGCCACAGTTGGAATATAATGAAACCAGCTATGTATTACAGGTAGCCCTTATATGTTGCTTATTCGCCGTCTCGAACCTTCTTTGCTTTGCCAGTTAGTCCTTTATTTACCCTTCTCGTATTTCCAGCACCTTTAATGTCAGAGGCTATGGGGGTCACAGCCATACTGGTGCTGTTGCCCTCTGTTACAATATTTTCCTGTAGAGTGTATTCTATTTAGACATTGCATTTAGCCACCATGTTTATTTTCAGCTACCAGGTAACTTAAAAACACACAAGACATCATGTGTGATAAAGATTCATTGAGCTTACAAAATATTCAGCAGTCTGTTCCAAGAAGAGAGCCAAAAGTCATACTTCAAAGAGCTGAATATATATTTCCTGCTCTGAAGAACAATTTGGTGAGTGTTTTTGTGTTTGTGCACGTAGAACGGAAGGCTATAAATGTGTATTTCCAGAAAATTATTTTTGGGAAGTTTGCCACTAAATATTTCTCCTCACTTGTTCAACATAATTGCTTGAAGTTTTTACTCACTTATCACATTGTGTTTGGAACATATTGTCATATAAGAAATTTGCTATATTATATATTCCTGTGTAAATTGTCTTATAGATGTTCAAATTTACAATTTTTAAATGTGAAATTGAAATTTTGCAAATATGGAATGAAATGTAAGCTTGTCTGTGAGGTGTATTGTAGAAATATGTTACAAACATGGTTGTTTAAAAAAAAATAGCATAGGGATTGGCAACATAACATAGTTCTTTCTAAACTCTTATTTTTTAATTATGGCAAAACATGTATCAGTTACACAGAGGGCTGGCAACTTCTTGAATAGCTGAGGGACTCGTTGCTTCTCAAGGACCTTGCTTCATGCAGTTGGTTATTAGTAATGATTTTGATAACTAGAAGTATTGAGCTGGAATAATGTAGTTAGAACTGTGACCAGGCTGTGTGCTGGATGATCTGGAGTTTGTATCTTGTGATAGACTGAAAATTTTTTTCTTCTCTATAATATCCAGCTTCGTGCTGCGACCCATCCAGCTTCATGTTTAATGGGTACTGGGGTACTTTCAAAAGGGAAACGTGTCTGGGATGTGAATCTGACCAGGCATATCTCAGTACAACGAAGGTTCAAAATGTGTTGATATATATCTTTGCTTCTCACATATTCTAGCATGGTGTGGACAGGGATAGACGTAGTAGTAGTAGTTGTTGTTCATGTTCCAGCATGGTGTGGACAGGGATAGATGTAGTAGTAGTAGTAGTAGTTGTTGTTCTTCATGTTCCAGCATGGTGTGGGCAGGGATAGATGTAGTATTAGTAGTTTTTGTTCTTCATGTTCCATAGTTGCATAGACGAAGATAGCACAAATAGCCACAGTTTTTTGTTCTAATTACAAACAGGTCTCATTTTACACAATTTCTTTTTCCACTGTTCTGTTTTAACATAAAGATTTACACAACTTTCGAATTTACACAATAATTATGGGTTTAATATGATTAGACATAGACAACCCGTGGCCGCAAATATTTCCTGTAGGAGGCTACCAGAAATTGACAACACTGTCAAACCATCAGTCACATGTATGCACTGATTATGTTAGTGATATAATCACACGTATCATGTAGTTTCCTCCTCAGCAGTATTGGCTTCTCTTACCAACATAACTGAGAGGTATAGATCTCCATCACCTAGTGCAATCCAAGTGAAAATCTTTGGAAGTGTAATGTTAGACTTGTTCATAGTAGCATATGCAGGGTTTATGACATATGTAATTGTACAGCTATCGCTGTACTGGCCCTTTGCAGTCTGGAAAGAGTCCCAGGAGGTTGAGGCTCCCAGATTTCCAGATATTTGGAACATGTAGGTGGTCAGGTTGTCAGCCTTATGTATACCCCCCTTTACCCCCCAGACAATATTCCTGTTACTCCTTTCTATCTTTCAGGGGCTGATTTGGCCCCAAGGCCATGTTGCAGCCTGCTATGTTTTGTCATTAAAAATTTTAAAGATACCAACTGGAATCAACACTACAACTGGTTTGTAGTGCTGTCTGAACAAACTGCGCTACTGTGTGCTCCATAATTCGTGATAATATTGATAGAATTAATAACAGTGCTATGTCTGGAAGTAGAGTGTTCGTGTAACGAGACTACCACAAGCTTCTGGGAATGAACCAAACCAAAAATTATGGTTTTGTATATCTTACATTCTTGTTGCATTAGAAGTAAATAAATGTATTGTAGAGATGTGTAAATAAAATGCCAACTAGATGCAACACAGTTCCACATATTAACCACGATGCACGGTCAAAACCACATTAAATTTGTATTGTAGAGAATTGTATATATACTGTATATACAGGAAATATCACTACAGGTCCATATGTCCAATAGAGATACAGGCATTAAAAGATGGAATTGTCAATCCCATAACCCCAGGAAATACACTGTTTGAAATGTGAATTTTGTGTTTGATCTTGGGCATGTTATTCAGATAAATAACCATGGCATAAGATGAGAGCTACCAGTATAGTTTTTATTGGGGTGAGGGGGGTCCCAGAGTGCGCACATGACTGATACTTGTACGTCTGTTTTACAGAGCTGCACAGTTGCACTGAGGGTAGAACACCGTTCATGTAGCGAGACAAATGTGCCATCTTCTGATGATAGCAATGAAGTCATCACTATAAAAATTGTGGGGGAGATAGTGCATATAAAAGAGGAAGACGAACCTATCGCTATATCGTTTTCTTCAGTAAAAGAAGAACCTGAGGTGAGTCCATAGACACATCATCAGTATCTGTGATCGCCATCTGTAATTATGCCATTCTGTCTGCGTGCCTTTCCACATAAATCAGCTCCATATTGTGAATGGAAATGGTCTGTATATACTTAGAGAGTCTGTGAAATATGAGGGTTGAATGAAAACTAGTAGAAACACTCCACCAAGACACACAACTTGTGTACAATTTAATGGAGCGCTTGTTCAACAACGTTACATAAAAACTAAAAGTAGGCCAGTTTGTAAGTGCTTTCCACACACTGAAATTCCTTTGACACAGTGGAAATATTTCTGTCAAAGTAAGTTACATGTGATTTGGGATTTACAGCCAGTCCATTTTCTGGTTTTTGTGACGTACATTTATTAGGATATCCATTGTCACAACACATAAGGTTTCTGAAACTACCTGTTTCTTATGTCAGGTAAATTACCAGTTTAATACTCTTGAAGACCGAAACAGATATTTTCGAAATTGTGTTGTGTTGTAACTATGGGAAAATTCTTAATATAATACAGTGGTAGAGCCTGTGTGAAATGTTGTCCAAAATATATCTATGATTCAACTGTACACGTTTTTTTAAAGTGCTTTATGTAATTTAGAATGGAGATAAATACATGAATCATAAGATACTAGTACGCAAAAGTGGATTAATCACATATCTTTATGAAGTGTAATTTTCATGATTTTTTTTCCTACTCTGTGCCATAGACGTAACATCACCCTCTGTATTGGTGGGAGGGGGATAGCGTAGATGGTGTAGCAACTTGGACAGCTGGATTTGAAACCCAGTGTGGGCAAAAGATTTTCTCTTTCTGCTACTTGTCTGGACCAGCCCTGGGGCCCACCCATCCATGTTTACAGTGGGAAATGGCTCACTTTCTTATCCTTTACTCAGATATGTTGTTGTGGGTGCTTTGAAGTAGTTGAAAAGGGCTAATACATTCGTTTCTCTTTCCATGTGGGTTGACTAGATTCCCAACAGAAAGACTTTCATGAAATTTTATATTGGTAATTTTTACCATTTTTTTCCCTCCTGACAGAGTCCTTGGAATGAACATCAACGTGTGTGTGCTGAGGACCGTCTGTATGCTTGTGATGTGTGTAATAAAACATTCCGTCTTAAGGCTTATGTGAAGAAACATCAGATTGTACATAGTGGACAACGTCCCTATTCGTGTGATATGTGTAAAAAAACATTCAGACACAGGTGTAGCATGCAGACACACTGGATTACACATAGTGGCCAACGGCCTTATGTGTGTGACGTGTGTAATAAAACATTCAGTCACAATTGTTCCTTGAAGACACACCAGCTTATACATAGTGGCCTGCGTCCTTATGCGTGTGATGTGTGTAGTAAAACATTCAGTCAAAAAGGTCACTTGAAGCAACACCAGCTTATTCATAGTGGCCAGCGTCCTTTCGCCTGTGATACGTGTAATAAAACATTCAGTGACAAGTGGACCTTTAAGGCGCACCAGCTTATACATAGTAGCCAGCATCCGTATGCCTGTGAGGTGTGTAATAAAACATTCAATCAAAAGTTTAACTGGAAGAGACACCAGCTTATACATAGTGGCCAGCGTCCGTATGCCTGTGATGTGTGTAATAAAACATTCAGTCAGAAGTATGAAATGAAGAAACATCAACTTAGACATAGTGGCCAGCGTCTGTATGCCTGTGATGTGTGTAATAAAACATTCAATCAGAAGTCTGACATGAAGACACATCAGCGTAGACATAGTGACCAGCGTCCATATGCCTGTGATATGTGTAATAAAACGTTTAGCCAGAAGTCTGATATAAGGACACACTTGCTTATACATAGTGGCCAGCGTCCGTATGTGTGTGATGTATGTAATAAAACATTCAGTCTAAGGTGTAACTTGAAGAAACACCAGGTTATACATAGTGGCCAGCGCCAGCGTCCTTATGCCTGTGATGTGTGTAATAGAACATTCAGTGAGAAGTCTGCTATGAAGAAACATCAGCTTATACATAGTGGCCAGCGTCCGTATGCCTGCGATGTGTGTAAGAAAACATTCAGGCAAAAGGAGAACTTGAGGCAACACCAGCTTATACATAGTGGCCTGCGTCCGTATGTCTGTGATGTGTGTAATAAAACATTCAGTCAGAAGGGTAATATGAAGAGACACCAATTTATACATAGCGGCCAGCGACCGCATGCCTGTGATGTGTGTAATAAAACATTTAGTCAGAAGTCTGATATGAAGAAACATCAGCGTACACATAGTGGTGAGTGTCGGTATGCCTGTGATATGTGTAATAAAACATTCAGTCAAAAGTGTAGATTGAAGATACACCAGCTTATACATACTGGCTAACATCTGTATTCCTGTGTTGTGTGGAATAAACTTTCAGTCAGAAGTAATGTATGGAGGCACATCAGTGTACCTCACTTACATAATTGTGCTTAGTGGAGCATGTCCATATGTCTGTGATCTGTGCAGTAAAACATTCACTTACATGTGCTATTTGAAGGCATATCAAAGCACACATTGAGAGTTTCCATGTCGCTGTGATGTGTGTAATGAAGCTTCTAGTCTGCATGTTCAACTGGGATATGTGTACCGAAAATTTCAGTTTGTTGTAGGTGTGTAATTAGTAGTGTACGAATAGGGTGTTCAGTACCAGATCTGACATATGGAACATACTTCTTATTGGAGACAACAATGCCACGATTTCTTGTTTGTGAAACCTAGAATTTCTGCATTTTTTCATTTCTTAAACCCTTTTCAAGAAGGACTGTGTTACGGAGGATCTTGCTCATCACCAATCAGTAAGCTAACTGCTGAAATCCATTGAGCTTAGTATGAGAGTGCGTGGAAGGAACTGTAACTTTCTGTAACTTGTCTGGCACAGAAGTTGGAGCGAAAGAAAAATGCAATAGTTGTGGGGGTTCTGTACGTCCATACGGCTGGATGGGTTAATTTTATTTGTATTTGATGTTGAGTAAGGACCCTTAATATGAGTTTTTGTTTTGGTGTATGTGTAAGGATCTGTTTTTTTTTTATTTTGATTTTGTATGGTTTTGAGGGTGTTTTTGATTGTGGTATTCCCCCCCCCCCCCAAAAAAATGATGTAGTATTATGTCAGAAATGTGTGTTAATATCTTTTGATTTGTTAGTTGCACACAATATGAACAAGAGCAGTAGTGGAAGTTTTAAGTTTGTTGGTTATTACACTGTAGATCCACAGTTGTAAAAATTTTTAACTTTAAATCTGACAGTTTTGCAAAAAATCCTCAAACATCAAATTTCATGAAAATTCATCAAGTGGGAGCCGAAACATTCCATGCAGGTGTATGGACATGATGAAGCTAATAGTCACTGTTGACAATTTTGCAAATGTGCATAGTGAAGAGAATTTTGGTCAGTGCCATTGCTTGTGTGGTATTTGTAATAAATAATACTTTGTTCCAAAATTTTTGTGTCAACACCAACACAAGCTTTATGGGATTTTGGATTCAGTGAGTGCAAGTGAAAGGGATGCTACATAAAGTTTGGGGGGGGGGGTAAAACTAGGCTGTGGCACAATATGAGCAAAATAAGGGCAGAAAAATGTTGGGGCCAGGGGTTTCAAAGAATGAAACCAAAAATTACTAGTGCTACGTGCCTCATTCAAAACCAGTAAACTTGATGGAGACTGAAAATACATATATTCCATTTTCATGTGTTTGAGTCTTTAAAGGAACACTTCTTCATGAGCTGTTTCAACACAGACTTGCAAGTTCAACCAAGGTTGAACCGAGGCTCTTACTGCCAGGATGTGTATAATCCCATCACTCTGTGAGACAAATACCATAATAGACAGGGTTATATTGTTGTAGAGTGTATGAATGTATAGAGTTAGTTATATGCTTATGTTGTATGGCTGCTTTGATGTATAACGGAGTAAAATTCAACAGCTCAATATATATTAGTATTTAATAGTCTAAGTGTTCTCAGTAATATAATACAACAATATTACTCCTTTACGTCACGACAAATATCACTCCCTTTGGTCATGACAAATGTTACTCCTTAAATGTCTTGACAACTGTTACTCCTTAAATGTCACGACAGAGTTACTCCTGTTAGGTCGTTTCTTCTTTCTTGATTCGCCGTTCTGTAGTGGATGCGCCGATCTGTAGTGCCTCTCTTGAAGTTGGTTGTGATTCTGTTCTTGGCTAGGCTCTGCTACATGATTGTTCTTCTTGTAGTTGTCTCCGACGATTACTCCAGAATGAATCGTCAGGTCAGGTCAGTTACTTTACGGTTGGCAGACAGCCAACCAGTTTGTCTTGGCGCCGAGCCTCATTGGGGCTCATGACCAGATTCGGTGTTTTGGTCTGACATTTTGTTTCTTTTGTCTTGGTTCGCCCCCTCCTCTGATGGGGAGGTGGGTCTGGTCATGTTGTTGGATCACAATCTCTGTCTGTGTCTTAGGTTTTTTTTTACATTTACATTTAGTTGGATATTATATACATACATATAAACACATGCAATCGTACTCATACATATACGTACACACACATACATATACACATATATATACATATCTATATATATATTAGTAATTCACAGGCCTTCGTCATTCCAGGCTGTGTACAGCAGATCAAGCTTATGTTATATTGTGGCAACTCAAATACTGGAGCGATCGTAAGCTTGACCGCCGCCAAGTTTGAGCCGTTTATATTTTCTGTGTTGGGCTTCGCCTTGCCCAGCATTACGTATATTTATATTGTCATGGTGTTGGATAACTGCTGCTTGTCTCCTGCATAGCTTTGTAGTAAAGTCGTAAACGTATGGGATTTTAAACACCATATGTAAGTCATGGATCGGAGTACGCCTTGTGTAGTTCCCAATAGTGCGAAGTACTCTGTTCTGCAGGCGCTGTAGTTTCAAAATATGAGTGTCTGCCGCAAACTCCCAGACGGGGCAGGCATAAGTAATTACTGATCGGATGAGTGCCTTGTAAAGGGTTAGTTTGATGCCAGTACTTAAACGGTCACTTTTGAATGGTGAATAAATATTTATAAATGTTCTAAAGGCCTTTGTTTCTATCTTTTCTATATGAACTCTCCATGAGATCTTTCTATCAAAGTTTACACCTAGATATTTTACGCTTTTTAACAAAGGGGATGTTCCGTCCTTTTAGTGTAAGTTGGGATTCAACTAGTCTATTACTATGTGAAAAATAGATGGCCTGAGTTTTATCTTCGTTGATTTTAATATTCCAGCGCTCACACCACTCCTCCATTGCTGTAAGGCCGCGCTGTAGTTTTCTAATTGTGAAACCTTCTTTGCGATCCGTTGCATATATGCAATTATCGTCTGCGAAGAGAGCTAACTGGGTACCTGGTGTTTGGGGAGCATCATTTATTTGTAAGTTATATAACATAGGGGATAGGACAGAACCTTGGGGCACCCCTGCTTGTATTTCCGTAGGTGTTGACATTTCACCTTCAACTGAAACTTTAAATTTCCTGTTAGAAAGAAACGAGCTAATAAGCTTAACAGTGCTGACCAAAAATTTAATTTAAGTAATTTGTATAGCAAGCCAGGGTGCCAGGTGGTATCGAAGGCTTTTTCAATATCCAAGAATACCGCAGCCGTAGAGAGGTTGTTAAAATTTAAGGTCACGTGGCCCGTTAGCCTCATGCATTGAAGTGTTGTGCTGTGATTTGCACAAAATCCGAACCGGCTTGCATTCAGCAAGTTTCTCTGAACAGTGTGCTTTTGGAGTATGTTACAAGTAACTTTTTCAAATAATTTACCCGTAGTGGGTAAGAGGCTAATCGGTCTTAAATTTTGAGGGAATTTAGGGTCCTTGCCTGGTTTAGGCAGGGTTATTATTTTTGCTACCTTCCAAGGTTCCGGGAA
>Ga0099364_10014395_pt1 | contig 10531 bp, 9 predicted proteins | sample TergutTh196P3_FD_73070 | JGI IMG/M metagenome (GOLD analysis project Ga0099364, IMG submission 73070) | Microcerotermes parvus P3 segment gut microbial communities from Pointe-Noire, Republic of the Congo - Th196 P3 | ecosystem: Host-associated > Arthropoda: Insects > Digestive system > Gut ...
CAACGCGTTTGCAACGGGGGCCTTGCTTTTTCATGAATCGCTCCCGAACGAAGAAACCGTGATCGTTCCCGGTGGCGAGCGAAATCGCCGCCGTTTCGTACGACGTTTGACCCAAGAAGACGTTTTGACTTTCTTTGACGGCGGTGTCTCGTTACCGTTGGGAGAAGAAGAATCGCTCTATTCCTTGGCGGCGGCATTTCGCAAACTGCCAAGGTCTCCTTTTCAAACATTCGTTGTCAAAGAGAACGCCGAGACGGAGAAATCGCTCCAACCGGTTACGGTTCGCTACCTCGAAACGCCGTCGGCGTTGTTCGTTTATTTGCTGAACGACGCCCCATTCAGTGTCGAAGCCAGGCTGACGTTTTCCGCTTCGCCGAACGTTCTACCGGAGGACCTCAGTGAACGCCGGCCGATTGATCCGGCGTTTTTGACTCGAAAAGACGGCCTTCTTTCTTGGCTGACGCCGTTGGCTCCTTACGATTTCGTTGCGGTGCGGCTTGCGGAACCGGCTGCCGGGCTTCGGGACGTCGAGGTTTATCGTCCCATGGAAATTTGCGGTCCCAGCGGTTTGCTAAAACGAAAAATCGACGATCTCAGCGAAAGAATTCAGACGGCCAAGAACGGCGTGCCGTGGGACAAACTGGAGAATCCCGGTTGCGAGATGCCGACCGAAACAACAACGGAACTCGTTGGTTGGACACGTTACGGGGACGAATCGTTTGCCGCCGCTTTTGATTCTGTAACGAAATACTCCGGCAACGCGAGTTTGAAACTGGAACTGAAAAACACGCCGTCGGCATTCTGCGGGATTCTCAGTAACGTTATTCCGGCGCCGGAGACGGGACGCCTGTTCGTCTCGGCGCATTTGGGAGTTGCGGATCAGCCGCCTACGCCGCCGGTCAATGTCGTGTTGACCGCAACGCATCGGGGAACGCCGTTTTTCCGTTCGTTCCGAATCGAACCGGAGGCGGTGACATCGGGTGCCGCCCGTTGGGGGAAAGTTGTCGTTCCCTTTGATCGACTGCCGAAAGACGATATCGAAGACTTGCGGGTCGGCTTCCAACTTGTCAGTCCGGGAACCGTCCGAATCGACGACGTGATGCTCTATCGAATTGCTTTCACGAAGGATGAACAGATTGAGTTACACAAAAAAACGTCGGTCGCCAATTTACGTCGATCGGCGGACCGCATCTCGGACCTCCTCGTTCTTCTGGAAGAGTATTGGCCAAAATACTTATTTGGAAACGTCCCGATGGAGTCAAGGCCGCTGCCGCCAATCGTTGCCGAAAAGCATCCAGCCTATACCGAAAACAGGGCGGAACCGCCGCCGATGAATTCGGAGCCGCCGAAACCATCGCCCGGCGTCTGGGGACGCTTCAAAGGCTGGTTCACGAAATAAGAAATTGACGATGGGCAAGGACAATGAATACCGAGGGCATTCGGCGAAGGCGGCAGTCCATTGTCCATTGCCAATGATAAAACGCTCACTCTCCCGCAATGATCTTCCTCGCGGTTTCATTGAAGAAGGCAATGCTCTGTGTGATTTCCGGTACGGAGGTTTCCCAATTATGTTCGTACTCGGCGAAGAACGCTCCCTGAAAACGCTGGGCGGCAACCTCGGCAAGAATCGCCGGAACGTCGGCTTTGCCGGTGCCCCAAGGCATGTCGTGACCTTTGCCGTACCCGTTCAGGTCCTTGAAATGGAATTGGATGATCCGGCCTTTCAGTGCCTTGAGCGCTTCAATCGGATTGATTTCGGAACGCATCCAATGACCGATGTCGGCACAGGCTCCGATGCGTGGTCCGCAATCCTTGAGTTGTTCGAGAACGGTCTTGTAGTCCCAATAGATCGACGGTTTCGGATGATTGTGTAGCGCAACGTTGATGCGATATTCTTCCGTCAGGGCGTTGATTTCCGCGAGCTTGTCGAATTTCGGTTCGGAGGAAATCGCCTGCAATCCCATTTCGGCGGCAAATTCGAAGTTCGCCCGATCCGCTCCGGTGACGCCGACGGACAGGGGAATGACGCCGTAATCGGCGAAAATCGTCTTCATCAATTTGCGGACGGCCTTGTCATTGACGCCGTCGCTCGTTTTCTTCGTGTCGTCGATCTTTTGACCGAGAAAAATTTCGCAGTACCGCGAACCGGTTTGGGCCGTCTTTTCGACCGCCTCCTTGAATGTGTAGAGTCTGAACGAATACAGTTGGCAGCCGACCCGCCAGCCCATCAATTCGGCCCATGGGGCTTTCTTTCCGGCGGCGGCGTCTTGGGCCTTGGCGTGGGGGGCGGTTCCGAGAGCGAGCGCCGCTCCGCCGAGTGTTGCGAGTTTCAACAGATCACGTCGATTCTTCGTCATGGAATGTCTCCTTCGAAGTTGAATGGGAAAAACGGGAAAAGAGTGTAACCATCTTCTCACAGGTCGGCGGTAAAGTCAACCATGTTTTGCGCTGTGACTGTTTAGGGCTGTTCAGGGGCGAGAAATTGGTTAAACTTACGAAAAATAATTTTCCAACAGTTGACGACATGAATTCCACAGCGGTCATCACGGGCGCAAGCAGCGGCATCGGCAAAGAATTCGCTTGGCAACTTGCAGCGGAAGGATACGATCTGCTCCTCATTGCCCGGCGTGAACATCTCTTGGCAAACCTCAAAGCCGAGATTGAGGCGAAACACGGCGTCGCGGTCGAAACCATTGTCTGCGACCTTGCCGATCCGCAGCAGGTCCGAGACCTTGAAGAACGCATCGAACGGATGGAGAATCTGGAATTCATGGTCAACAACGCTGGATTCGGAAGGGAAGGAACCTATCCCGATGTCGATCCGAATGAGGAAACCGAAATGATCCAGGTCCACATCGTTGCCTTGATTCGGTTGGCTCGAGCCGCGCTGGTTCCAATGTGCCGCCGAAAGAAGGGTTTTTTGGTTAACCTTGCCTCGGTTGCGTCGTTTTTGCATGGTACGAACATTGCCCAGTACATGGCGACGAAGGCGTATGTGCTGTCGTTCAGCAAGTCGATCAACTGCGACGTTTCCCGGCACGGCGTTCGGGTTCAGGCTCTTTGTCCGGGCCTGACACGCACCGGCTTTCACAGCACCGCAACGATGAAGGGCAACGTTGACGAGAAAACCCCGAGCTTCGCCTGGTTGAGTTCGGAATACGTCGTTCGTTGTTCGCTGAAAGCACTACGAAGGCGTTGGCATCGGGTCGTCTGTATTCCATCGTTGAGGTACAAACTCGTGTTGTTGCTACTCTGTAATTCCCTCGGCGAATGGATTACCGAAGCAATATACGCCTATCGGGCCAAAAGATAAATCCTCCCCGAACCACGCGAATCACGATGAACAGGCTCATCCTCGGCGACAATCTGGAAATCATGAAAACGCTGGACAGTGAATCGGTGGACTTGATCTACCTTGATCCTCCGTTTTTCAGCAACAGAAACTACGAGATCATCTGGGGCGACGCCGGAGAGATTCGGTCGTTTCAGGACCGTTGGGCGGGGGGAATCGACCACTATATTGCCTGGCTCAAAGAGCGGGTCGAACAAATGTACCGCGTTCTCAAGAAGACCGGGAGCATTTTTCTACACTGCGATTGGCATGCGGACGCTTATATCCGAGTGGAGATACTCGATAAAATTTTCGGTGAGCGGAATCTACAGAATCACATTATTTGGAAACGAAAAACGGGAAGAGGAGAAACCAATCATCCCTCGAAAAGATTTGGAGTGATTTCGGACAGTATTTACTTTTATTCGAGAAGTGCGAACAAGAATCGTGTTTTCAACAGCCAATTTTCCTTCGAACCGGAAGGATATACCGACTACGTGGAAAAATTCTTTGTTCATACCGACGAACACGGCAGAAGGTACAGAATCGATAATTTGGCAAGTCCCAATCCTCGCCCTAATTTAATGTACGAATATAAGGGATACAAACCGCCGAAAAACGGCTGGGCGATCTCCCTGGAGAAGATGAAGCAATTCGACGAAGAAGGGCGACTGCATTTTCCAAAAGACAAAAGCGGACGTATTCAGAGGCGGCGATTTCTGGACGAATTGCAAGGAAAACCCATCCAAAGTATTTGGGATGACATAGAAATCGTTACGCCTCACTCGAGGGAGAAGATCGGCTATCCGACTCAAAAACCGGAAGCCTTGCTGCAAAGAATCATTGAGTGCGCGAGCAACGAGGGCGACGTCGTACTTGATCCGTTTATGGGCGGCGGCACGACGGCGGCGGTCGCCGACAAACTCAAGCGGCAGTGGATCGGCATCGACCAGTCGACGATGGCGGTTAAAGTAACGGAAATGCGCCTGGACAACCAACGAAATCTGTTCAGTGCGCCGTTTTCCGTTCAGCTACACAAATACGACTATGACACTTTGCGTTACAGCGACGCCCTTGAGTTCGAAAGTTGGATTGTGCGGCAATTCGGCGGTGAACCGAACGAGCGACAATGCGGTGATTTCGGCCTTGACGGCAAAGCGGAAGACGGTGCGCCGATTCAAGTCAAACGCAGCGACGGCGTCGGGCGCAATGTCGTCGACAATTTCAAATCGGCGGTGGAACGTGCCGACAAGAAGTTGTACAGAAAAAATATAAAGGACAAGAATCCGGTCGGTTACATTATTGCTTTTTCGTTCGGAAAGGGGACGATCGAAGAGGCCGCCCGATTGAAAAACCGTGAGGGCGTCATCATTCGATTGGTTCGTGTCGATGAAATTGTTCCGATTGCGACCAAGCCGACGGCAAAGATCGAAATGAAGGAGTTGGAGCGGGATGCGAAGGGCAATTGCAAGATTGAGTTTTCCATCAACAGCAACAGCAAAAGCAAGGCAGGAATAGAGTTGTACAGTTGGGATTTCGATTACGATGCCGAAAAGGTTTCAAGGCGTCAGTGATGATCGACAAGGAAGGCCGACAGATTCACACGCTCAAGGCGGGCGTTCATACGGTGGCGGTGAAAGTCATTGACAACGACGGACTCGAAAGCATCGAGACCGTCAAGTTGAGCGTCAACGGCGTCGTTGAAAAATTGGAACAATAAATCGATGTTTCTCGTACATTTTCATCCCGCCAATCGCAGCGTCCGCGTTGCTTCGGGAATCCGATTGAGCAACGCCGCCCATGACGCCGGGTTGACGATTCGTACCGACTGCGGAGCGTCCGGCGTCTGTGGAAAATGTACGGTAATCCTTCATTCTGCCGGCGGCTCAATGGTCGAACGGCTTGCCTGTCAAACGTTCGTCGATTCCGATCTTGTCGTTACGATTCCCGAAACGTCGTTTGCCAAGCAGGATGTCGTCGTTCAGCTCGGTACAACGGCACAACGTCCGACGGAAACGGCAAGCGGTTGCGGAGCGGCGTTTGACATCGGAACGACGACGCTGGCCATGGAGCTTGTCGACAACGGACGAGTCGCCGCCGTCGTCGGCCGGGCGAATCCGCAACGAGTTTTCGGTGACGATATTATTTCACGCATCCAAAAAGTCATCGAAGACCCCGCCGCTCTGCGGACGATGTGCAAAGCGATTCGCACGGCAACAAACGAAATGCTCGGTGAACTTGCGGCGGCGGCGAACATCCAAACGACGGACATCGACGAACTTTCCGTAGCGGGAAATACCGTCATGGAATATCTGTTTCACGAAATTGATCCTTCGCCGCTTGGTTTCGTGCCGTTCACGCCGCCGGTTTGCGTGTTTCCGGACCGCCGTGCCGACGAACTCGGTCTTGCCATGAACCCGCGCGGAACGGTGCGAACGCTTCCGATTCTCGGCGGTTTCGTCGGCGGCGATTTGACGGCGGGTGTTCTGGCAATGAACATTCCAGCGGAGAACGAACCGGTGTTGCTCATCGACATCGGAACGAACGGCGAACTCGTTCTCTGGACCGGCCGGGGGGGCGAACTTCTCGTTGCGGCAACGGCGGCGGGTCCCGCCTTCGAAGGGGCGAGGATCAAGCACGGAACGATTGCGGTGCCCGGCGCAATTGAGCGGGTCGAAATCGACAATTTTTGTAACGTTTCCGTTCGAACGATCGGCAACCGTCCCGCCGTCGGAATTTGCGGCAGCGGTCTGATCGACGCCGTTTCCGAATTACTGTACCGTCAATTGATGAAGCCGAACGGCCGCTTCGATACCAGTATTCCGTCGCAACATTGGACGACGGCAAACGGTAAACCGGCGTTTGTATTCGTCCCCTCCCCCTCTGGGGGAGGGTTAGGGTGGGGGGCAAATCAACGGTCAACATCGCCCCCCCCTCACCCTAACCCTCTCCCGGGGGGAGAGGGGAATGCAACGTCGAATGTTCCTCACCCTAACCCTCTCCCGAAGGGAGAGGGGACAGTTTATCTGACGCAGCGGGATGCTCAACAGGTCCAGTTGGCGAGCGGAGCGATCCGTGCCGGAACCCGGCTGCTGCTCCAACATGCCGGGGTGCGATTCGACGACATCAAAACGATTTACGTTGCCGGTGGTTTTGGTAACTATATTAATCCGAAGCACGCCCGGCGTCTCGGCCTGCTTCCGCCGGAGGTTCCTTTGGAACGGATCAAATTCTGCGGCAACACTTCGTTGGCCGGAGCACGACGTTTCCTCATTGAACGGCAATCGTTGAATTGTCCGGTGCGGCATCTCGAATTGGCATCGTTTCCGGAGTTCGCCGCCGTCTTCGCCGAAAGCATGATCTTTCCGTTCTCGACCTGACCCTACCCGCATCCGCGTCCGGTTCCGTATCCGATACCCGGTCCGATAGGGAGCGGCAATGTCCGCTGATCGACACCGACACCGCAAGGGTGCGCAGTCCGTCTTCGAGTTTCTTTTCAATGCGAAAGGAGCGAAAACGGCGAAAAGAAATGCAAAAAAATTTCAAAAAATCTTTCGCATTTTTCGCTGCTCTCGCACTTTCCGCATTAAAAAATATCGATGGGAAACTTGACGACGGACTGTGGTCGCTTGCACGGGGATTGCAACCGCTCTATGATTTGATGACAGTTGTGAACTTAATCAGTCACACGACAACCAATGAAGGGTTGACTGTTTGTTGTGCTGTTGACGACACAAAATACGAAAAAGGGATCCAAAGTCACTGACGCAGAACTCGAAACTCCCGGCAAGGAAGCACTTGAACGCTTCGCCACCATCAAGGATCAACGAGGTGAGAACTAATCCGACGAACTGAATTGCCAACGGCGTTGTCATGGTTCGGCGGCAGGCGTAATGACAAGAGCTTTTCTCAAAGCATCTGCATCCGGAAATTCGTCAAAGCTGCCAATGTAGCCAATGAGTGTTACATAGTGTTTCGGCCAATGCGAGTAACGACTCGGAGCCGTTTTTCGACTGTTTTTCACGAGGCCTGGATCGGCCTTGTATAGTCGAATGACTTCCTCCGGTGACACGTCGTCTCCTGGTTTGGCCCAATGGTTTTTCGGTTCAGGTGTCTCAATGAAAAGAATCTTGTCGCTGAGTTCACCGAACTTCTTGATTTTTCCGTTACGCAACTCCGTCCACACCGTTCCCGGACCGGAAACGGCAACGTAAGAAGCCCGCGTTTCCACATCCCGGTCTCCTGGACAGGTGAAATACTGGGTTACTCGAGTCTGTTCGACGAGCGGTGAATTCCGCTTCGAATTCCAAGGCTCACGAAGAAAAAACCGTTGGGCGATTTTTTCGTTTTGTAACGCGATGGTTCGCCAACTCCAAAACTCTTTTGTTTCGTCCCAGTTGCCGATAAAGGGGGGCGATTCCGACTTTCGATCATCCATATCGTTCTGGATATTAGTGATCAGCCATGCCATCCGTCCTTTACACTCCATTCGATAGGCCGCTCTTTTCGCTCCGATTATTGAAGGAATAAATACTATGCCAATGACAACCACAATACCAACAACAGCCAAGGTCAGCTTGAAAGACTTGAGGATTCTTTTGTTTTTCATATACTTGACCGTATAGCGGTGTTACAGACTGCTTCTATTGGGGGCGTACCGTTTGCGGCGGATTGACAAAATCAAGGTAAATCTTACTTGGCACAACAATCCAATTCCCAGATTGATCGACGTAGATTCCTGCAATATCTTTGGTGAAACCAAAGCCTTCCACTTTTATTCCGGCGTGTCGTAAATATCCAAGGATTTCTGCGAGTTGATCTCTTGTCGTAAAATTGCCTCCATGTGCGCCGGCAATAATAGCTCGGCAATCTGCGGGCCAGTTGTACCGATTGAGAGTATTTGTTGCCGCATTACCTTGATCAAAGTGAAACGCAGCACGCAGCCCTGTGGAAGGTGAATAGATAACGACACCAATGCACGGCCCCATTCCTGACGCCCCAACAAATTCAGGTGAACCTGGTTTCGATCCCCATATTTGATGATAGCCAGTGCCGCTACCGCCCATCCCGGCCCCTTTGTTGGCATACTCCAGATTGATATACAATCCCGCTAGCCCCGCACGTTCAACCAGCTTTCTTATCATGTCATCGGCGTTGGCATTGTCAGTACCGCCCCAAAAAGCGATAACGGATGAAGCAAGGCCTGCCGGAAGCATATTTTTAATATTTTCGCGTTTCTCAGAAAAGGAGTTACCGAGAATCACCTTTTCAGGATCAGGCGTTCCATCCGGCCTGACTTTATTGTGTACGAGAAGAGCGCAATCAAGTGAGCCGACGAAATAGGTATGGCAATCTTCGACTTCGAGATTGTAGACCTTGACGCGCCCCGGAACTTTGCGGCGGGAGATCAGGATTGCCGATTCGCCTTTGTCCGTTACACAAGCATCGCCGATTTTCATGTCACCGATGGGAACCCAGCCTTTGTTGATAACGTAGAACGGATGTTCTGCCGTAACGCCAAGTTCAATTCTTTTGCCAGTTTTTGAATGCTCGAAAACAACCTTTAGAACTCCCTCCACCCAGTGTTCGAACTTGTTGGCAGCACGTCTCGTTGTCGTGCTCCGGGCAAAACGTTCCTTGCCTTTCTCCGAGTAGGCGAGATAAGAACCGTTCGAGCCCGTTTCAATGTTGGCGGCGGGACCAAGTAGAGCCGCAACAGCGTGTTCATCGACCGTTTTGATATGATGGCCGGAAGAATTATCAACCAAGCGTGTACGGGTTTTGGGGATCAAACGGTGTGCAAAGCCTTTGGCTTCAAACTTCCTTCCGATTCTCGCAGACTCGCTGAAATACTCATCAAGCTCTTCCCGCAATTCGGTATCAGATACCGTCTCTTCGTCCGGGATGAGCGGCGGAACGTGTTCATCACAGCGGCGAATTTCTTTTTGGTGTCGCCTTGCTTTCGATGACCTGTTTCGTTCACGGAGCCGACGAGTCTTGACGCTCATGGAGACCTCCCATTGGACAAAGGGGGAATGGTCAGCGAAACCTCGTTACTATTGTCCCCGGTGGCGTAGCGAAAAGCAAGGGGGAAAAAATTTTTCAAAACGATAGCTCAAAGCGAGCAAGGACATCCAGTCAATCTAATGGCTACGGGTCGGCTAATGGCCAGCCTTTAGGTTCCTTGTCCAGAACTACGTTGACAAGGAAAGTTCCCCTCAAATCCGTTTCTCCGCGCTACGGTGTTTGGTTATGGTATTTTCCTGCTTTCAATGCCGCGTATGTCAGCCGTTTCCCCCTCACTCCGTTGACCAGTGCCCTCAATCTGTCCACGGTGTCGTACTTGCAGTTTCCCTCGTTGAACCGAAATACAAATTCATCGACGTAAAACTGCGTGTGCCGCATCGTGAAATGATGAAAAATGCCATAAAATCCGCGATTTATAGCTATAATTCCCAAAACAAAACATACAAGATTTCTCCCTGCGCTGCGCGGAGCCTGCCCCGAAGTAGTGAGGGGGGCGAAACGACGGTCTGTTTCGAAACTTGACGACGGACTGGAGGGAGAGGGGACATGACAACGTCTGGTTGATGGCGTAGTGGAAATATTGTATAATGCCGGTTTCGATACGGCGTTACCCCCCGCTCCTCGCTTTTTCACTCCCACCCTTTCGGAAGTGTGAGGTTCTTATGTTGACCATTGATCGACGATCTTTTTTGGGCACGTCGGCGGTTTTGCTGCCGTCACTTTTGTTCGCTAATGAAAACGAAAAACCGGACGCCGTCTTTCATAACGGAAAAATCCTGACGGTCGATTCCGGCTTTCGGCAGGTCGAAGCCTTTGCCGTGCGCGGGGACCGAATCGCCGCCGTGGGAACCTCCGCCGAAATCCTCGCCCTGGCCGGAGACAAAACGCAGAAAATCGACCTCCAAGGCAAAACCGTAATGCCGGGAATCGTCGATTCCCATTCGCATCCCGTTGCCGCCGCAATGTACGAGTTGGATCACGACATTCCCGCGATGGAAACCATCGAAGACGTTCTCGCTTATTTTCGGTCCCGAACAAAAGCCGTGCCCAAAGGCGAATGGATCGGACTCCAACAGGTGTTCATCACCCGACTGCGGGAAAAACGCTATCCGACAAGAGCGGAACTCGACGCCGCCGTTCCGGATCATCCGGCGATCATGCGAACCGGTCCCC